>Ga0153945_1000017_pt1 | contig 63073 bp, 71 predicted proteins | sample TSNJ029MetaG_FD_104720 | JGI IMG/M metagenome (GOLD analysis project Ga0153945, IMG submission 104720) | Attine ant fungus gardens microbial communities from New Jersey, USA - TSNJ029 MetaG | ecosystem: Host-associated > Fungi > Mycelium > Unclassified | place: USA: New Jersey, Wharton State...
CAGGTTGCCTCCAGATGTTGGCAGACCCTAGACAACCAGCTGTTTCTTCTTGACAATGAAAGGATTTTACTTGCACCAAGAAAATTAATCACGGATAACAACACAAATCCTTTTGGCGATAATGATCTTTGCGATGTGCGAGCATCTCATTTTCATGATTTGGGGTGTAGGTACCACCAACTTATATATGTAACTTTGCCCCTGCAGGAACTTAGAAAAAAAATGTATTTAAGAATACATCGCAAAAGAAGCAAGGAAGCATTTCAAAATATATGGGTTTGTGATGATATTCCTGAGTATTTTCTCTCTGTAGAGAAAGTTGGATTCAATGAAATAAACAAAATATTCAAAGAAATACTTTTGGCTTGCGGAGTAGGCAAAACCCTCTCGAATATCATGAGATTTGCAGTTAATTTTAATGCAGGCTGGGTATTTTCGGGAAAGGCAAAAATAGATTTAAGCAAAATTTATAAGTCAAATATATAAAATACTATCCAGTTACCAACTAAACTCGGGGTATACGCATTTCCGCGTTGCCCCCTTTTCTTACTTTGTCAATAACTGCAGCGAGAGGAGAAGTCATATACTCTGCTCCCATAGTTGCAGCTTTTTCATTCAACGAGAGAAGGGTTGCTTTTGATGCGGATATAACCGACCCGAGAATCTTTTTAAGAGCGCCTACGCCGCCGCTAAGCAGCTTTGTCTTTTCCATAAACGCACTTAGCATTACAACATTTGCGCACTTAATCTCACCTATTTTTTGGGCAATTTCATTTGCAGGTATATAAGTATAAGTTATGTCCGTTCTTTTTTCTCTGCCCTTATACAAAGACGAGTTTACAATAATTGTTCCTCCGCTTTGAATTTTATCTTCAAATTTTTCAACTGATTGCGCATTTAATGCTATTAAATAATTCGGATTTTTGCAGTAAGGAGAAGATATTTCATCATCTGAAACTATAATGGTACAATTTGCAGTGCCTCCGCGCATTTCTGCGCCATAGCTGGGCAGCCAGGTCACATTTTTTTTGGCAAGAACAGCGCATTTTGCAATAAGCGTGCCCAGAAAAAGTATGCCCTGACCGCCGTAACCGGAAATTATTAAGCTTATTTCTTTATTGTTTTTCATAATTTAACCTTAATTTAACTAAAACCATGGCTTTAATGCAAGAGCCTAAGAGCAGGATTTGTAAACACCTAAAGGAAATACTTTTGTAAGCTCCTCCCTTACTCTTTTATGAGAATCTTTGGGCGAAAGCTTCCAGTTTGTCGGACAGGTTGCAAGGATTTCTATAATACTTGTGCCTGCACCCATCATTTGGCATTCAAAAGCTTTTTTGATTGCTTTTTTTGTTTTTTCAATTTGAGCACTGCTGTCAAGTGTAGTTCTTTCAATATACCCTACCCCTTCGAATGTGGCAGCAATTTCACAAATTTTAATAGGATAACCATGGAGTTTGGGCTTTCTTCCCTGAGGTGTTGTTGTCGTAACCTGACCTATAATTGTTGTAGGTCCGCCCTGCCCTCCTGTCATACCATATGTTGTATTATTTATCACAATGGCTGAAACATTTTCTCCGCGTCCCATGGCGTGCATGCTTTCACCAAGACCTATAGAGGCAAAATCACCGTCGCCTTGATATGTAAAAACAAACTTGTCGGGCTTGGCTCTTTTTACGCCTGTTGCAACAGCTAAAGCTCTTCCATGCGGGGCTTCAATTATATCAAGATTATAATAATCGTTCAGAAATACCGAACATCCTATAGAGCTGACTACAATAGTTCTTTCACATAGGTTAAGCTCTTCAAGTACTTCCGCAACAATTCTTATGGCCAGACCATGGTCACATCCGGGGCAAAATGTAAAATTGTAATTATTATGTATCGCTAAGGGCTTCTTGAATACAAGTTTTCCTAATTTCATTTCAAGACCTCCATCCTTGAAGTTTCCACCCTTGAGGCTTCTACAATCTTTTCAAAAATTTCATCTTGTGTAAAATAATAACCTGCTGCTCTGCCCATAAACTCAACAGGCGCAGCGCCGTTAACCGCTATTTTTACATCTTGAAGCATTTGACCCATATTCATCTCGACATCAAGAATAACCCTTTTACCTTTGGCAGCATTATATAGTTCTTTTTCCGGGAAAGGCCACAGAGTAATAGGCCTGAATAAACCTGCCTTAATGCCCCTTTCCCTTGCCTTATTAACTGCTGCTCTTGCAATTCTTGCGACTGAGCCAAAGGCTGTAACCACTATTTCTGCATCCTTTGTTTTGTATGCTTCATATAAAACTTCATTTTCTTCAATGGCTTTATACTTTGTTGCAAAACGATTTTCTACAACCTTTTGCAGATTTTCTTCGCCTCTTTGTATTGAACCTATCCAACGCCCGTCACGTCCCTTGGCGCCATCCAACGCCCAACTTGAATGGTCGAATTTCTCGTAAGGGTAATCGCCCACAATGGCAGGCTCCATCATTTGTCCCAAAAGTCCGTCAGAGAGTATAAAAACAAGAGTACGGTATTTTTGGGCAAGATAAAAAGACCTATATGTGAAATCTATAATTTCCTGTACGCTTGAAGGTGCAAGAGTAAGTATTTTGTAGTCTCCGTTACCTCCGCCTTTAACTGTTTGAAAATAGTCACTCTGTGAAGGGAAAATATACCCAAGCCCCGGACCCGCCCTCATTACAGACGCTATGACCGCAGGAACATCATCTGAACATATGTAGGAAATTGCTTCCTGCATAAGTGCTATGGCAAGAGAAGAAGAAGATGTCATGGCAATCGTACCGGTTGAAGCTGCACCAAGCAGCATGTTTGAGGCAGCAACTTCGCTCTCTGCTTGCAAGTATGCACCGCCCGCCTTGGGCATTTCAACACTCATATACTCGCCTATTTCATTTTGCGGTGTAATCGGATAGCCGAAGTAGCACCTGCAACCTGCATTAATTGCAGCTTGCGCCAGAGCTTCATTACCCTTTATCAGAATTTTTTCCAAATTATTTATAAACCTCAATTATAGCTAAATCGGGACATCTTTTGGCACAAAGTGCACAACCGATACACATTTCTTTTTTGTCATCAAAAACAACGGTGTTATTTCCCTTGGAATTAAACTTGGCACTCGGCATTATGAGTTTTTTGGGACACACATCGACACACAAGAAACACCCCTTGCATCTTTCATTGTCTATTACGATTCTTCCCATACCTTGTCTAACTCCTTACTTTTATATTTTAACCCAAATATTGAAAAGAGTAAATTTTTTGTTCTACTTCGCAAACATAATGACAAAGCGATTGTTTTTATGTAATAATATTTGCATACACGAATGGGAGGTTAAGAATTATGGTTTTACAAGAATCAAAAAAAGAATTAAAAGGTACAAAAACCGAAGCTAATCTACAAACAGCTTTTGCAGGCGAGTCTCAAGCAAGGAATAAATATACTTACTATGCAGCAGTTGCAAAAAAAGAAGGTTATGTGCAAATCTCGCGTATTTTTGAAGAAACTGCAAATAATGAAAAAGAGCATGCTAAAATTTGGTTTAAACTTTTAAAAGGCGGCGCTATTCCTGATACAATAACAAATCTTGTTGATGCAGCAGCAGGTGAAAACTATGAATGGACAGATATGTATACCGAATTTGCAAAAGAAGCTAAGGAAGAAGGCTTTAATGATATTGCAAGACTTTTCGAGCTTGTGGGTGCTGTTGAAAAACATCACGAAGAGCGTTACTTAAAGCTTGCAGAAAATGTAAAATCAAGCAAAGTATTTGTACGTGATGTAGACATTGCTTGGGAGTGCTCAAATTGCGGACATATATACGAAGGCAAGAATGCTTTAGAGGTTTGCCCTGTCTGCGTTCATCCTAAAGCACATTTTATGATTAAACCTACAAATTATTAAAAGTTTCCGCTAAATATAATAAACAAAAGCCCTTGAGTTATACTCAAGGGCTTTCTTGATGCAAAATTGCTTATTTCGCTGTAGGTATTCTCATAGCATAGAACGACCTGACAACAAATATAAGTGCTATAACAAGGAACAAGCATCCGAATCTCGGAGCAAATTCTCTGAAACCTTCGTTTATAGCAATCTCCATAGCAAGCAATCCAAATAATGTTGTAAATTTAATAATCGGGTTCATTGCAACGGAGGATGTGTCTTTAAATGGGTCACCTACAGTGTCTCCGACAACCGTAGCCTCATGAAGAGGAGTGTTTTTCTCATTAAGTTCAGTCTCCACTATTTTCTTGGCATTGTCCCAACAGCCGCCTGCATTAGCCATAAATACGGCCTGGAATAATCCGAATATAGCAATACCTATTAAATAGCTTACGAACAGTGACACCGGTTCGGGATTATTGTTAGCCGGAGCAGCTAAACAAGCAAATGCCAGCGCAAAGGCAAAAAGTGCGATAAATATGTTAATCATACCCTTTTGGGCATATTGCGTACATATTTTCACAACCTCTTTTGAGTTTTCAATATTCGCTTTTTTTGGAGCATTGTCATCGATTGTAATGTGTTTTTTAATATATTCAACCGCGGAATAGGCCCCCGTGGTTACTGCCTGCATTGAAGCACCGGAGAACCAGTAAATTACCGCACCGCCCAAAATAAGGCCCAGTAGTGTATACGGGTTAAGTACATTTAGTACCATTTCAGGCGTAATGTTCAATGTTTCCTTGATGATTAAAATCAATGAGAAAATCATTGTTGTAGCACCGACAACCGCAGTACCGATTAGCACGGGCTTTGAAGTGGCTTTAAATGTATTTCCTGCCCCGTCATTTTCTTCAAGGTATTTTTTGGCTTGTTCAAAGTCGGGTTTAAATCCGCAAGCCTGCTCTATTTCCTCTATAGGAATTTCTTCTATCAGAGAAAGTTCATAAACAGACTGTGCATTATCGGTTACGGGGCCATAGCTGTCAACGGCTATGGTAACAGGACCCATTCCCAAGAAACCGAATGCTACAAGACCGAATGCAAATACTGAAGAATAAATCATAATACCCGGGGGCATGAATGTACTTGCAAAGTAAGCTATAAACATAAGTACAACAATAACAAAGCCTATCCAAAATGCCGAGAAATTACCCGAAACAAGGCCGGAAAGAATTGTTAGAGATGCACCACCTTCGCGGGTAGCAGCTATTATTTCCTGGGTGTGCTTAGCTTTTGTACTTGTGAAAATTTTTGTAAACTCGGGTATAAGCGCTGCACCAAGAGTACCGCAGCTTATGATTACAGAAAGAATAGCCCACAGGTTTCCTTCCATATGTCCGAGCAAGTAATGACTTACTGTAAATGTCATTATTATTGAAAGAATTGAAGTTACCCATACAAGACTTGTAAGCGGTCCTTCAAAGTCAAATTCGCATTTGTCTTTATACATAGCTTTAGCGGCAAGGTCATTAAACCAATACGCAACCAAGGATGTGATAATCATTAAGAATCTCATTACGAATATCCAAGTCAGCAAAGGTACTTGATACTCCGGAAATACACCTAAAAGGATAAAACTCACAAGCGCGACACCGGTTACACCGTAAGTTTCAAAACCATCAGCGGTAGGACCAACAGAATCGCCTGCATTGTCTCCTGTGCAGTCTGCAATTACGCCCGGGTTTCTAGGGTCATCTTCTTTAATATTGAGCTGTATCTTCATAAGGTCAGAGCCTATATCGGCGATTTTTGTAAAAATACCGCCAGCAACCCTGAGCGCTGATGCACCTAATGATTCACCGATAGCAAAACCGATAAAGCAGGCACCTGCAAGTTCACCCGGAACAAAAAGCAGAATAACAAGCATCATAATCAACTCTACACTTACGAGAAGTACACCGATGCTCATACCGGCCTTTAAGGGTATGCCCATAATACTTAACGGCTTACATGTAAGTGCGGTAAAAGCTGTTCTTGAGTTGGCTATTGTATTCATTCTTATACCAAACCAGGCAACTGTATATGAACCCAGAATACCGATTACAGACCAACCCAAAATTATAAGCACAGAGGACGCAGGCATATGTTGAAGCATACCGAAGTAAAATGCTATACATAATGCAATTAGTATTTCCAATCCGATTAAGAACTTACCCTGTTGCAGAAGATAAGTCTTACATGTTTGAAAAATTGTCTCTCCAACATCTTTCATTACTTTGTGCGCCTTGATTTTTTTAACATCAAGGTATGCTTTTAAACCCCATAGGCAGCCTAAAATACTTACACCGATACCTGCAATAAGCAAATTATAATAAAATTCGTTTGCTTCTTTTATGCTCGGAACGACAAGATTTGCCTCTCCCGCAATGGCCGGTATAGCTGCAAACAGAAGGGCAAGCATTAAGAAAAAGAGCTTTTTAAAATTACTCATGGTATCACCTCTATCCATCTATATACGGTTTCAATTTTAGTACATAATTTGAATATAAGCAATAATTATCTTATGCATTAAATCACTTTAAACGAACCTGGCTATTTCTTCCAGCGGCTTACGTGATTTGGCTCTTGTGACTGCATTTGCAGGATATCCCAATGCAATCACTCCTGCAAACTGTTTTTCTATAGGAATATCCAACAGTTCACACAACTTTTCTCTGTCATAGAGGCCGATAATGCAGCTGCCAAGCCCTTGAGACTCGGCTTCATAGCATATACTTACAACCGCTGCGCCTATGTCTCCCTTGGCAAAAACCTGACTATCATACAACGGCCTTATTTTCGGCATTAGTACGGCATGCTCTTCAAGCACTACAATAAAGGCTTTTGCTGTAGCCATATATTCGTTTATCCCAAGCTGCATTGTACATTTTGCTACTTGAGGCACAAGAGAGGGGTTTTCTACTACTACAAAACTCCATGGCTGAGAGTTACAGCCTGAAGGTGCCAAGCGTGCAGCTTCGATACATTTCACAAGCTTTTCATGTTCAACAGGCTTGTCTTCAAAATCCCTACAGCTTTGGCGACGTTTACAAAGCTCTATAAAATCGCTCATTATTTTTCCTCCCTGACGCATCTAATAAATCTCTGCTGCAATACTATCAAATTGTAAAGACTGATGTCAATATTATAAAGCAGCACAATATGTGTTGTATACTTGTCGGTAGCAAATTTTTATTTCAGGGGTTTTATAAAAACGAGAAGCAACGGTCTTCTTATTGGCGGATATAATGAGCCATACAAAAGGAGTTCCGTTTGCAGGCAAATAAAAATGTTACAGCCTTTATTTTGCTAAATACAAACAGTAAGGATAAAAAATGAGAGTAAATTTTAATACATTTAAAATGCCAAGTATACAACAGCCGAATTTTACTTCTGCTATAAAAATAAATCATAGCATCAAGGGTAACTTAGATGTTGATCGTCAAGATGTGAGCGAATATTTCGATAGTATTTTTACAGAAGAGGAAGAAATGGATACCTTTATAAAAGGCCTTGAGCAATTTAACAAAGAAGGCAAAAATGACGAATATCCAAATCTCAATCTTGTACTTGAGCCTGTGCTTTATAATTATGCAAGAAGGGATGGCGAAGAAAGAGAAATAAAAGTTCGTGCAGATTACGGGGGTATCTGGCGTTCACCGGAAATGCTTTTTGTTACCTGTTTTCCCGTAAAAGATACGTGTGAAATACTGCGAGATGCCATGCATGAGCTTGCTGACGCATTTGAAGGATATATTTAAAACAGAATGTGACCTGTGCAACCTGGGATATACATTTAGCTCCGTGGCAAAAGTCTCTGCATTTGCGCGGTGTTGTATTATCTTTGCACATTAAAAGATTTTGCAATCTCTCTTGAAAATATTTTTCTGGCACTATAATAAGATGTATGGGCAACAATAAACCAGCGCCAACTCTTTACGGAATAGTTATCATAAATTAAACCTTTTGGGTTTGGATTTGAATTATCTTCAGGCGATTTTTCTCCCTTTAATATCAAGGGAAAACCCAGCGGATCTTCTATAAAATTTATTGTTATGAAAAATAATCCTTTGTTTATGACATCCTTAAACAGGTTCTTGCTGTATATAGCAAACTCATAACCCTTATCTTCGATTTCGGAATTAAAAATAGCAAGCGGGCTGCCATAATTTATAACACCCAATATGGCATCTTTGGGCGCACAGAATCTATTTGATAATTGCTCTAAATTCAGGTAATTTTGCTTAAATGCATCCTTATTTTTATTTAGACTAAACTTACCGTCCAGGTTAATACTGCCAATACCACCGCTACTTATCGCAGATAAGCATGTATTTTCTTGGGGATGACTTTTTATAAAATCTGATATTTCTTTATCAGATATTTTTAAATCTTTAAAAATATCTTCTACATTCAGATATCTCAACTTGAAAAGAAGATATTTATAAGTAACAAATGTGCCTATAGAAAAGCCGGATAAGATAACTTTATTGCCTTCATTGTGTTCTTGTATTACCTGCTGATTTAATTTATCCAGAACCGGTATAAGGTGACGGGATTTCACAATCCAGACAGCATCATGCAATTCGGCGGATAAAACTTTTCTGGCCCAAAAAGCCCCGGGAGCTGAAGTTGATTTTGTCACCTTGAGACGATTTTTCATTGATTCTAAAGCTATTTCACTATTGTATCCCCAGAAAAAAAACTTCGGTTGTGTGTTAATTACATAGTCTGAAATATTGGGATTTATATTTTTTCCTTCTACTTTTTTCTCAAGCTCTTCCTTTAAAACAGGATGCAGTTTATGCACTCCTTTTTCAAACCACTGCCTATTTTTAATTGTATTGGAATTGGTGCCATGAATGTATATTAATGTAATATTTGAGTGTGCAAAAGATATATTTTGCACAATACAAAGGTGAATAATAATAAAAAAAATTTTTCGCATTGTAATTGGTGAGTTATTTTAAATATGTTTTAAAATATATCTTATAATATGAATAAACAATGTACATTATACATTATACAATCGAGTATAATTAACAGCTGAAATAAGTACTTATAATCGTTGATGTTCTCCAAGCGGCAGTATTTCCTTATTTGTATTATAATAAGCCCATATCAAAATTTTGGAGATTTACAATGGCAGGGATTTTAAGCATACAACCTGAACCTATAATTGATGATAGACAGTGTAACTTAAAGAAAATCCATCAATTTATTGAAAAGAACAGGGATAAAAAACTTGATTTAGTTGTCCTGCCTGAGTTTTTTCTTACAGGTATATCTAAAAATTATACAAGCAACCCGGAGCCAATCGTAAACAGTGAGGCTATTAATTACCTTTCTGAACTTGCAAAAAAATACAACACAAATATTGTCTGTGGGAGCATAGTTACGAAAGACAATGATGGCAAGGTTTATAATATGACATCTGTACTCGATAGGTCGGGTAAAGTCGTGGCGCAATACAGAAAAATTCACCTTTTTAAATATCTCGGAGGTAATGAAAATATGGAAATAGCCGAAGGGCGAGAGGTTGTAGTTGCTGAACTTGACTTTGCCAAAGTAGGCTTGAGTATTTGCTTTGACATAAAATATCCGCTTCACTATAAGAAACTAATACAAAAGGGTGCCGAGATTATAGTAAGTCCTTCAGCTTGGGGTTATCTGACCGACAATATTCTTGAGGGCAAGAATATGACTGAACTTTTCAGAGCATTGAATATCACAAGGGCGGCTGAAAGTCTTGTGTATTTCATTACCTCAAACCTTACAGGTCGAAGCGACCTTCTTGAATTTATCGGAAATTCAATGATAACTTCGCCCCTTGGTGTAGTGGTTCAAAATGCAGAATGCACTGAGGGTGCAATATGGGCGGATATTGATTTAGATAAAGTCAGGGAACTTAAAGTCTCATATCCTATTGCAGATATTGATTAGATTAAACCCCATAGCATAACCTGCATATTATGTTCTTACCTCGCTTTATTTGTTGTCATTCCTTTATTTTTAATTATTATTGGAATTCAAGTTGTCCGTATAGCATCAAGAACAATTTTTTGATATTCAAGTCCGAAGTTTAAAATTCTTTGAGGAAGTTCCTTTTTAGCCTTTGCTTCAAGTTCGTGGTCAGGCCCGCCGCAAGAATTCTCCCACTTTTTCTTTAATATCGAAGCCAGTTCACCCGGGTTGTTTGGGTCAAAATATATAGCTCCAGGCGGATTTTGTTCTTTGTGAATATTTAGATTTGAAAGGATAATATTTTTTCCCAAACTCTTTGCTTCTTCAACGGTAGAGCTCCATCCTTCGAACAATGAAGGGTTAATGACGGAAATACAATTTCGCATCAAATAATAAACTTCCAAAGTGTCAACAACTCCCAGATTTTGGATATTTTCTTCAATATTTCTTGACTTTACAAAATTCATAAGTTCATCAAAGTATTCTTTGTGCCTATAGTCTCCGGTATTTCCGCTTAAAGCCAGTTTGACATTTACGCCTTGTTCTTTTAAAAGAGCAATTGCTTCAAAAACAACCTTATGGTTCTTGTGTTTCCAGAACTGGTTCGGGAGGTAGAAATATTTCTTACCTAAGGCATATTTCTCCACGTTAATAGCATCAGTTTTAGCGTAAAAGTCATCTTCGGGTATGGCAACGAAATGCAAAACTCTTGCTTTATGAGCGTACTTCGGGGCATAGCTCTTAAAGTCTTTAAGCACATCTTGACTGCTTAAAATAACAATATTGCTATTTTCTACAAGGTATTTATAGTGCGAATTTCTTATATTTATTTCTTCCCGAGAAAACATTTGCGTCAAGTGGATATGTTGGAAGTCGGGTATCCAACTTATGGCAGGCTTTTTATCAAGAAAATAGTGCGAGTGTGAAACAATATCAATGGGCAGGTTATTTGTAAAATACAGGTTCTTATCAAATTTTTTACCTGAAAGCCTTGAGATAAACTTATTGAAAAAGTATTTCGCATCTTTTTCTTTTTTCAACTCAAGCGGCTTTGCCCACTTTAAAAGTATTTTCGCTCTCTCGTCATCAGGAGTTTCTACGTAGGGAATGAGTTTGGGGTTGTTGACATTCTCAAGCGCAATGAAAAGGTTCTTGAAGTAGTTAACTCCTCCGAGCCAGTCAGAGGACTGCTTTGTTAAAAAACCTATTCTGATTCTCTTTTTTAAACCAACTGACATATCTCTCAATTCCCCTATCAATATTAATTTCCGGCATAAAGCCTAACTCACGTGCTTTTGAAATATTTGCCAAAAGGCATTTAGGATTGCCGGTCTGTATCATATTATCAAAAACAAGTTCCTTCTTGCATTTAAAATTCTTACAAATCTTGTTTAATACTTCTCTAACCTCCATGCCTTTGCCGCAGCCACAGTTGTATATTTTAAAACCATCTTCTTTTTTCAAGACTAAATCAATAAATCTCACTGCATCTTGGACGTGTATAAAATCTCTCACCTCTTCGCCTGTGCCAAAACAAGCTACACTTTCCTTAGTCTCCTGTAATCTGCACGAAAAATCCCACAAGAGCTGTTTTTTAAGCCCTTCACCATAGATAGAGAAAAATCTTATTATACCTATGTTTATTCCCTGTTTGTTATGATATTCCTTACAAAGATTCTCTGCTTCTACCTTGTGTTTTCCATATTCTGATATCGGCGCAAGAGTGTCATTTTCAGAAATTTCCCTATTGTACCCGTTACCATAAACGGCTGAAGATGAAGCATAAACAAGCTTTGCACGAGGATTGCCAAGACACATAAACTCAAGCACTTCAAGCGTTGAGTCGACCGTTTTCCTTTTTTCTGTTTCAGGGTTTTTATGGGCATCGCCCACGGTAGAGCTGCCTGCCAAATGAATAATGTAATCAAATTCGGTATTAAATCCTTCAAGGTTTTTACGCGAAACTTCTCCCTGAATAAAATTTTCACCTTCGCCAAAAGGGTCTATACCAAAGACGTTGAAGCCTTTATCTGAAAAATATTTTCTGCACTCGCTGCCTATAAAACCGTTAGAGCCTGTGATTAAAAGTTTTTTCAAATAGCTATACCCCCAAGCTTAACTTCTTTATTAAGAGTAAAATCAAAAACCGTTTCATCTTTAAGCAGCTCCAATCCTTCTTCGTGCGAAAGATAAGAAAGTCCGCCCATATTATCTCTCGACTCTCTAAATTTGCTTTTAACATAGGCTTCCTTGGGAGAGATTTTATTTTGCGCCTCGTATTTCTTATTTACAAAGAACAAGTTATTTCCAAAACTGTTGGAACCCAAAAGAGAGTACCCCTTTTTGTTTGCAAGTTCTGTCAAGGCTGAAATTGAAGCGCCGTACAAAAGGTTAGAATAGTGCTGCTGTCCGCGGATAAAAGCCGAATTGTATAGGGTTGAAATTTTGGTGCTCGGGCCGAAAAGCGAGTTGTATTCCATAATTAAAATATCCGCTTCAACACAAGTTATGGCCTCAAACACCCAATAGTCATTTCCGTCAATATCCACAGACAATAGTCCCACATTTGCTGAAAATCCCGAATCAACTATTATTTTATTGATGTTTTCTTTTGTGATGAAGGAGCCTACGGGGGTAATGTCATATTTCCAACCCAAATCCGATGCTTTGACATTTTTCATATACTCTTCATTGCCGTCAATTATAAGTCCCGACCAGTTATCATTTTGCAATAAAAATCTTGTATTTGCTTCTTTATAGCTTTCCACGCCAAATTCAATGAACTTCTTGTTTTCTATATTGTATTTATGAATCAGATATTGAATGATACCATCTTCTCCGTTTTGAGAAGTGACTTTAAATTCATAATCTTGAATGTCGTCGCTTTTTTTTGCCTTGTTAAGCTCAGACATAATCTTCCCTTGTAAAAGCATCATTGGTTCAAGTAAGTTCATAAGAAATTTTCCTATAATTTTCTTCTATCTCGAGGAGTATGGCTCTCATATTCTTCGGCGTTTTTAATTCGTTAAGTCCGTAATAATAATTTCCAAATTCCTTTTGTTTATCATTAATTTCAAATGATAAATCCCCGAATATTTCATGCATCTTATCAATTATATGGTCATTTTGCAATTCGTATATATCTTCAACTTCATTTTGAAAATGCGTATGTTCTGTGCTGTACTCCACATCTTCCTTAAATAAATAATGCGGCTTTCCCAGAGCTAGTGAGTTTGCAATATGTGAACCCTGATCATTTGACATTGTTATATCAGATATTTCAATTAGCGCTCTATGCCTTGGTAAAAAGTACCTGTCGTAAATATGTCCGCTTGTTACACATTCAAAACCGGCTTCCAAATAGGGCTTGGCTATTCCCCTTAAAATGTCCTTCCAATAGAGCGAAATTCTTACACTATCAAAATCTTTAGTTTTTTCCTTTAAAGTTTTTATGGTTTTATTTGTATTATAGTTTGAATCAAGCCAGTGGGTTGAATGTGCAGGGAAAAATAAGACATTTTTTCCCAAGCGCCTTTTTTCTTTTAAAATCCTGACTTCACTTATAGAAGGTTTTGCATAATGCGCAAAGGGGCCTATTTTGTATATGTTTTTATCAATACCTGCTTTTTCATAAAGGGTCTTTCTATGTTCAGACGCCACAATAATACTCGAGAAAGGTGCATTTATATCTTGTTCCCAAAGAGAGTTCGAATAACCTGAGCCATGTTCAATTGAAGCTTTAATGGAATAATTTTCCTTCAGACCAGCGTATTTTTTCAAAGCTAAAGCATTAAAGTAAAAATCATTATGAATATATATTTCGGGAGTAATATGAACTTTTATATCTTCTGATAGCAGTTCTAAGCAAGTAAAGTCAACGTTTTTATTTTTTTTACCTGCCTGCTCAAGTTTAATTCTATCTACACGTTTATTTATTGAATTTTTCAATTTTTTAATAAATTTCACCCTATTTTCTTCTCCAAACTCCGTTGACATCCTTCGCCACAAGCTCTCTGTTGGCATGTTTGTCAACTATGTTGTCAAAGTGTTCAAGTGTAATTCCAAGCGTTTTGCAAAAGTCTTTCTTGGCCAACGGGTCTAAAATGTGATCGCTTTCCTTAATGTACAGTTCGGCCTGTTCCTTGGTTAAATTACCTTCTCTTACGAACCTGCAAGCAATATCAGATACTCTTTGAAAGCCGAATTTTACAAACTTGCACCAAATGTGAACTATGTATCCAATGCTATCAATTTGGGTATAGTTTTCAATATTTCCTGCTCTTTGCCATTCGCAAAAGTCATCCAAATCTTTAAAACCTATCTGTCTTGCTTCACTTAAGGAGTCTTTTATGGAATAAGGATATATGGCGCCCATATAAATCACTTTTACATTGTCATCCGAAGCAGGATGAAAAATGCCCAATTCTTCACTATTTCCATAATCATAGGATGAATTTTCGCCGAAAAATACAAGCTTAATGCCAAGGTCTTTCGCCATTTCTGTAGGGATTTCATAAAGTCTCTGCTCAATCCATTTCAGGGGGTTGAGTGACTCTTCAAAATCCTTTATAGTATTTTTCCTAAACTCTTTTGGCGAACATCTGAAAATCATATGGTCAAAACCAAAATATTCGCTGATATTTGACCTGTTATGTATCCCTGCTTGCGTTGCCGTGAACTCGTCGCACACAGTAATAAGTAAAATATTTTTTATTCCGTGGTTTTCAACTAAGCGTTTAATTATCATATGAGAGTCTTTTCCGCCCGATACAGCCACAATACAGTCATATTTTTTATGGGTTATATTTTCCTTAATATACTTAGTAAGCCAATTTTGACGCTTTTCAAAGTCAATGTCACTCTTTTTTCGGGCATTAATGCATGCCGTGCAAACTCTTTTAATGTCTCCTAAACCAGGTCTTGTTCCCAGAATAAAGCCACATTTTTTGCAAAATTTCATAAACTTTACGCTTTCTCCATTAAAAACCAAGTGATATCATCTTGTGGGAAACTGTTATCTTTATGATAAGAAAAACCATAACCTGCAAGCTTTAAATCGGGAAATTTTTCCATAATTTCCCCTGCAAAGTCACGTTTGAAAAGTTTGTCCGAATGTCCCCTATAAGGAATTGAAACAGGGGTCGGATTATAGTATTCCGCCACTAAAATATACTTTTTTGAAGCATCATAAAGCTTTTGATAAACATTTTGAAGCTCTTCGGGGTTTATGTGAATTAAAACCCCTTTGGTAAATGTCAAATCTCTTTTACAATCAGGCTCAAAGTCAAGTATAGACTGGTTGTAAACTTTAACACCTTTTTTGCTCAATATATCAGCTGCATTTTTATTTATTTCAATGCCGGACAAATCGCTATCAGGCAGCAATAGTCTTAGTGCATCCAAGTTATTACCTATATTTGAGCCGAATTCTAAAATCGAAGATATGCCGTTTGCATATTCGATTATTCTTGAAAATAAACCCAGATTTGCCGCAAGTATGTATTTGCCATTGTTTCTTGTAATATATTCATCTCCGAACTCCTCAGCCCAGAAGGTTTCCTGTTTCGTTTTAAATATCATTTCCATTCTCCGTTTTTTAAATTGTACCACAAAGTTTTAAAGTCTTATATTTAATCTCTGCTATTTTCCAATCTTCTTCAGTATCAATATCCTGAACCTCTGACTCGTCAAGAATAATCGGTAAAGTTATACCACAATAAAGCCTTTCTTCTCTTATTAAACTTTCTGATTTTAAGCAATAAAACTGTCCGGCATCATGATAATAAGACTCCAAGTCTTGCGAACGAACGTTATAGTTTTCAGGATACAGCATTTGAGCTTTTCCATCCTTTATAACCAGACACCTTTGAGGCGGATAAGAAAACTTTACAACAGGTAAAGTACTGTCGCAATCATTATTCTTCAAAATATTCATTGCCTCTTTAAGCCTTTGAAAAGTTACAAAAGGAGCGCAAGGATAAATGCAGCAAATGTATTCAAAATTTTGCCCCAATTTTTTATACTCATTCAAAACCTCAATTAAAACAGGTGCTGTCATTGCCATATCGTTTGAAAGTTCAGAGCTTCTGAAAAAAGGGATTTTTGCCCCGTATTTTTGAGCAATTTCGGCAATTTCGGTATCATCGGTTGATACCATAACCTCATCGAATACGTCAGCCTTAAGCGCCGCCTCAATGGAGTAAGTGATGATTGGTTTTCCCAGAAAATTCTTTATGTTTTTTCTCGGTATCCTCTTTGACCCACCGCGTGCAGGGATTATGGCAATTGACTTAACATGTTTTGACAAGATATTCTCCGCTATAAACCAGACATTTTTTGCAAAAATTATCAGGGTTTGATCCTTTTATTGCATTTCTAAAAGCCCCATATTCTTTGTTTTTCCAAATTTCAAAAATATTATCATTAAGAACATTTCCGAAAACCTTTTCACCGCAAATATCATAGCAGCAAGGAACAATATCACCGTTTGAAAGTATTGAAATTGTTTCAAAGGCACTTGGGCAATAGTCTGGTGATTTTACATTTGATTTACATATAGAAAAAATACTGCTTTTAATATCAAAACCCGGCCATACCATTGCCGGATGGCTTTCATAAATAATCTCAGGATATTTGTGAAATTTTTCAAGAATATAATTCGGCATTTTTTTATTTTCATTATTCGTCATATGGTTTTTCAGTTCTCTTTTCTCATAAAACTGAACATTTGCGATTTTAACCCTTATATTTGATTTTCTTTTTCTTACTGTGTTTAAAAAATTTATGACATTTTGGCTGTCTCGTTCAAAATTACCGTTTCTTCTTATTGCATTATTTTCCTCAGGTGATAATCCGTCAAAAGAGAAGGATATTTCATCAAGGCCTGCATCTATAAGCTTTTCAATTATTTCTTGCGTTAAAAGAGCTGCATTAGAAACAATTCTTGTAAATTTCACTCCGTAGCTTTTCAAATCTTTTATAAAATCAAAAATATTTTTGTTTAAAAGCGGTTCTCCACCATGGTAAAGTACAACCACCCTTGGGATAAAATTTTTATATTCAAATTGCGAAAGTATTTTATTGAAAATTTCATAACTCAAATTGGGGCGCAAATGGTCTTTTTGTGCGTGAGAACAATGTAAACATTTAAAATTACACTTGCCTGAACTTTCAATCCTTACAACATCAGGAAATATATCTGTTGAACAATTCCCGTTTAAACTCATTCCAAGTTCTCCAATTTCAAAGGTTCTCCTAAAAAATAACCCCTTTTTGCTGCACTTCCCACGATTATATCATAATATTTCGGATGCAAGCCGCAACCCGGACGGATTGAGCGGATGTTTTCGGCGCTAAATTTCTCACCCTCTCTTATATCCTTTACAACAAACAAAGAACGGGCGAAAGCACGGTTTTTTTCATTAACTGAGTAACCAACCCTGCCGAGTGCTTTTTCCGTATTTCTTACAGCTTCAACCATAGACCTAAACTCTTGGGGTTCAAGAGAAAATTCAGCATCCGCGCCACCAAGTTTTCTATCTAGTGTAAAGTGCTTTTCAATTACCGTGGCGCCCAATGAAACAGCAATTATTGTAGGTTCAATGCTCATAGAATGGTCGCTCAAGCCGATTTTTACATCTTGCGAGGCAAATTTTTCAACCATATCTTTGATTGTTATTAAATTCATATCTTCAATTTTGGCAGGATAGGCCGATGTGCATTTTAAAATAGTTATGTCATTATTTCCAACAGATTTACAAGTATCAATACACGCACGAATCTCTTCCTCGCTCGAAATGCCCACAGAGATTATCATGGGCTTACCCTTTGAGGCCGCATATTTAACTAACGGATAATCAATCGCCTCAAAGCTCGCGATTTTATATTTTTCAACTCCGATGTCCTCCAGAAAATCCACTGCTGAAAAATCAAAAGGTGTTGAGAAAAATTCAATCCCGACACTATCGGCATATGCTTTGAGTTCAGCTTGCCACTCCCACGGGGTATAAGCTTCTTTATACAGGTCGTACAAATATTTCCCATCCCAAAGTGTTCCGCTTGAAACTTTGAAAATGTCGGATTTACAATCAATAGTCATTGTATCTGCGGTATAGGTCTGAATTTTCACCGCATCGGCGCCGCAAACTTTGGCTTCGGCAATGATTTTCTTCGCCAATTCCTTGTCTCCGCAATGGTTTGCAGACATTTCAGCTATTATGAAAACTTTATTTTTAAACTCAAGTTTGAAATATTCTTCATCTTCGCCAATCACTTCATAACCTGCATTTAAAAACGCTTTTAAGGAATACGGGTTAGATTTTTTTATAAATGCAGATGCATTCTCTAAGCCGCATTTACCAATAGCGACTTTTAAAATTTTTCGGCCTAAATTTTTTCCCCTGTAGTACTCTGTAATACTTATACTTGTGATAAATTCCCCGTTTTTTTTATCAAAACGGACTTGTCCGATAAAATTATTTTGCTTTGTTTCTGCAATATAAAAAAATGAATCTACGGAGTTAATTTTATTCTCAAACCATTTAACATGGTTTTCCCACAATATTTTTTCGGAGTTAATGGAGTTTTTTCGCACAGCATCGTCATTGGAAAGCTCAAAAACGGCTCTCATATCGTCAATTTTTGCAAGTCTTATCGTAAACTCCGTATCCACTTCACATCCTCGATAAAATCGTCCAAATTCTCTTTACTATTCTTATTGGTCTCAATCGTAACATTTTTACTTGTATCAATTATATCAAAAATCTTTTTAAAATCATAATTCCCTTCCCCGAGATGATAATGTTTGTCGAGAGTGCTGTCAATAAAATTATCACTTAAATGATAGCAAGAGGGATTTAGCTTATTAAATTCTTTCAAATATTCATAAGGATTAATGTTCAAGGAATTCGCACAACAGAACGAATGTCCGATATCAAGGCAAAAGCCGCATCCGATTTCTTCAATTACCTTTTTTATTTCATCAATTACGGCGCCTCTGCATTCTTTATTATCTTTTAGCAGTGCTGCATAAGGTTTATTTTCAATCAGCATCTTTTCGGGCTGTATAATTTTCAACTGCCTGATTGTTTCATCAATATTGCCCTCAATTCCGCTATGCACAACAACATATTGAGCGTTCAATTCATCTAAAAACCTGTTTACTTGCTTAAATGCATTCAAATTGCAATCTTCTTTGGACGAATCGGCAAGATTTACACCGTTCATGAAATGAGGGGCATGTAGGGCAAAGGGGATTCCATACCCATCCTCTAAAATTCTCCATTTTTCTATTGTTCGTGTTGTATCGGGCACAACGTAAAGCTCAATATAGTCAAAAAAACCTTGCCTGTAAAGCTTTTGCGCCTCGTCGAAATAAGCTCCCGTATTTGTGCTCCAAAGTTTTAAGCCAAGCTTCATATTATCGCCTTAATTCGCTTAACTATTTCGTGCAGGTCGCTGTTTTTCAGTCCTGGATATAAAGGCAGCGAAATACATTTTTTATAGTAAGCTTCGGAGTTAGGAAAATCGCCTTCCTTGAAGCCTAGATTCTTGTAATAAGGCTGTGTATGAACCGGAATATAGTGTACCTGCAGATTTAGTCCGCGCTCACGCGCTTTTAAGTAAAATTCCTCCCGATTATCAACCAAAGTTACATACAGATGAAAGCAAGCATTTGAAAAATCTTTTTCGACTAAATGCGGTAAACCTAGATTTTCATTGTAAAAATTCACAATTTCTCTGCGGCGTTTTTTGAACTTGTCTAATTTTTGAAGTTGGCTTATTCCAAGCGCTGCTTGAATGTCCGTTAGACGGTAATTATATCCCAACTCTCGCATTTCGTATTCCCAATTTTGCGTGCGGTACATCCCATGGGAACGCAGATGCAATAACTTCCGGTACAGCTCTTCGTTATTTGTCGTTATTGCACCGCCTTCACCTGTCGTTATGGTTTTCACAGGGTGAAATGAAAAGACGGTCATATCGGAATATTTACAAGAACCGACCTTTGAGCCTTTATATTCGGAACCTATGGCATGTGCCGCATCTTCAATTACAAAAAGATTGTGCTTTTGTGTCAACGAGCGGATTTTTTCCATATTGCAGCTTTGACCTGCAAAGTGAACCGGAATAATTGCCTTTGTGCGCCCTTTGTCCACTTTGAGCCGTTTTTCAATTTCGTGCGGATCGATATTTGCAGTTTCGGGTTCAATATCGGCAAACTTGACTGTCCCGCCCGCATAAAGCACACAATTTGCGCTCGCCAAAAACGTTATCGGACTTGTAATAACCTCATCCCCTTTTGAAATCCCTATTGCAAGCATTGTTAAATGCAGAGCCGCGGTTGCACTTGAAACAGCAACGCAATATTTTGCGCCCGTGTAGTCGCAAATTGCCTGCTCAAACTCTTTTACTTTGGGTCCGCAGGTTAAAAAATCTGATTTTAGAGTTTTTAAAACCGCCAAATAATCAGATAAATCCAAGTATTGTTTCCCGTAACCGTATACTTTCAAAATTATATTTCCTCATTCAATTTTTTTTGCAAGTAGCATTCTGGTAATAGTGTGAAAAAATTATGGAATTATTCGCATTTAATATTTCGATATCATTTAAAATAGGATAAACAACTCCGCAAAATTCACAAAAATTGTGTCCTTTGACTTTTTCTAATTCATTTTTGCAGACAGGACAGACAAATTTATAGTCTGGTGCATTCTCTGTACTAAATGAAGGTGTGGATGATTTTTCAATAACATGAATTGCAGGTTGATTTGAGTAAGTACCTATCGTAAATAATTCATATCTTAAAATTTTACCGCCAAGAGAATTGACCGCTTCCCTTAATCTTTTAATGTATTTGTGTTTTTCTATATTTGCTTTTGTTTCGCTGTTTCCAAGCTCATAAGAGGGTTCAATTAATATTAAATACTTATTGGTGACCCTATAAAGCTCTTTAGTTAATTCAAATTCTTTATTTGAATTAGGTTCAAGCGCATGAACCGTATAAATTAAATCAACACTATTGTCTTTTAATGGGATATGATTTAAATCGGCTACAAATAAATTGCAGGATATGCTGTTTGATGCCGAGTACTCTTTTGCGACCTGTATTCTCGATGGCGAAATGTCAAAGCCCGATATTTTCGCGTTTTTATTAATTAATTTTTTACAAACATTGACAAGAGTCGTAGCTTCCCCAATGCCAGCCTCCAAAATTGAAGAAAAATCATATTTATTAATTTCATTTGCGACTTCTTGAGTGAATTTTTCCGTAAACTCGGCAGGAAGCATGGGTGTTTTTTTAAAATTAACATGGTAATTTTCATTTATAATCGGGCTATTTAGGGCTGATACATAAGAGCCTGACTGCAAATCATAACTTGTCATTATTGAGTGAATATTATTTTCTTCAGAGTTTTTTAACTCCCTGCAATACTGCATAATGTTTACATTATTTTCGTAAAGTTCTTTGAATGACGCTGTGTTCATTTTTATATTTCCTCTATCAATTTTTTCATATCTTCAATACTCAGCCATCTGTCATTATTGCCCGAATGGTATTCAAAGCCGGACTCAACGGGCTTAGATTTCGGGTATTTATGACTGATGTGTTCAATATCAATTTCAGGCAATATTATATAATATTCATCAAACTCAATAGTATTTCTGGCATCTTCTTTTGCAATCATCTGCTCGTGTATTTTTTCACCCGGACGGATACCGATTTCTTTAATTTTTAAATCGGGTGCAATTGCACGCGCCAAATCAGACATGTGCATTGATGGGATTTTTTTAACATAAAGTTCGCCACCCTGCATATTTTCAATTGCCTCAAGCACCATATCGACTGCTTGGTCTAATTTTAACCAAAATCTTGTCATTGTTAAATCGGTAATGGGAAGTTCTTTTACACCTTCATCTACAAGTTTTTTGAAAAACGGAATAACCGAACCGCGCGAACCTGCAACATTTCCATATCGTACAACCGAAAAACGGGTTTCTTTATCGCCGCAATAGGCATTTCCTGCGATAAACAATTTATCCGAACACAATTTTGTCGCACCATAAAGGTTTATCGGCGCACATGCCTTGTCTGTGGAAAGTGCCACCACGCGTTTAACATTTTTATCAATACAAGCGTCAATGATATTTTGAGCGCCCATGACGTTTGTCTTAACTGCTTCAAAGGGGTTGTACTCACAAGCAGGCACTTGTTTTAAAGCGGCAGCGTGTACCACAACATCAACACCTTCAAATGCTCTTAAAAGCCTTTCTTTGTCGCGCACATTGCCTATGAAAAACCTTAATTTGTCTTTGTGTGGCTGAAATTCCGGCATATTATTCATTACAAATTGTTTATATTCATCGCGCGAAAACACGATAACTTTTTTAATATCAGGGTATTTTTCAAACACAGTTTTGATGAATTTTTTACCAAAACTTCCCGTTCCACCAGTTACTAAAATTGTTTTATCATTAAGCATACTCATTCCAACCTTCTCGGTTTTTTTACTCTCCCCGCCAAGCTTTATTATGATTCTAGCATAAAAAACTTTTTGCATTATCTCTAAAGAAAAAGAGGGAAGATTATTTATTGCAAACCAACACTTGTATAGAGATTGGATTAGCGCGGAGATGGGAATGAGTACTAAAAATATTACTTTGAAGCTGAAATGAAATTTATAAGAAACAGGTCATTGATACCTTCGTTAATTCTGTTGTTCCGTATGAAGACACCATAACTATTGTCTGCAATTATTCTGGTGAAAATGACGTTATAGAGGTGGATATACGCAAACTAAAAGACACATCCTTGTGTTCAGATGTGTCTCAAAAACTGGTGGATTTAGTCCAGAGAGCAAGAGTCTCTTTTTATGTTGGTCAAAAGTGTTAGCCCACCTTGCTTTGAAATTACGATGAAGAAGTTAATTTATGGAATCCGGCTCGTTTCATAGATTTTTGAACAATTTCATTTTTATCAATAAGCTTGTGAATGGTTCCTGTTTTATAAGCATCAATCATAAGTAAAGAACTCCCGATATCAACCCCTAATGCATCCGGTGTTCGCCATCTTGAATCAACATTATATGCGTTGCAAAGCCCATATTTCTCGTTATCTAAATTTTCTTTTTTTATATATTCAAGTGCTTTCAGTGTTTCTTTTTCAGCAAAAGGTAAACAGGACAGAATAGCAGGTGGTGCAATCGTTCCGTCATGGGCCGGATATTGCTCCGTTCCGGCTGTCTGATATGGTTGATATCCATTAGGACCGTCACAAGCTGTAATGCCAAAAACATCTTCAGGATATCCATGATTATTGCAGTATTTAACTTGCATTTTTACAGCATTTTGCGATGCTTTCCAGAAATTATCACCCTTTACGTCAACTTTATTTTTTAAATCCAACAACCCATGGGGGTAAAAATATGTAAACAACGGAAGGCAAACAAAACTGCTTAATCCGTCTTGTTTCCATTTTTTATCACGATTCCAACCATCAGTCCACATTTTAGCGGGGACTTCATTAGAGCCCAGACCCAGAAGCATCACTAAAATTCCTTCGGAATATTCATCCCATTTGTTGTGGATAAATTCTCTCTTTCCATCTTTAACATGAAATCCGAGGTTGAAGGAAATTTGGTCCGGCTTTTTGTTATCTTCGGTTAACATCATTTTAAAATCAATTTTTTTATACATTTTTTTAACTTGTTTTTTAACATCATTGTCAAAATATTCTGCGGCGGCAAACGCATTGAAAAAGAATATAGCAGTATCTATAGAAGAAATTTCAGTATTTTTGTAAGTCTTGCCTGTTTTGCCATCCATAAAATGTGCCATCCATCCGCCATTTATTTTCGGTGTTTGTTTATCAATAAATTTAAGAGTTTGCATTGTCATTTCTTTAGCTTGTTTTTTAGGCAATATATTTTTTTCACAAGCCATTATCAAGGCCGTAAGACCATACCCGGTAGCCGCAACACTGCACATTTCTGACGAACCGCCGGCCGGCGGTTCGTCAGAATTTGGTACTCTGTCCAGAACCAATCCATTAGGCAAACGATTATCCAAGAAAAATTTAATACTTTTTATTTCTATCTGCTCCAAATCTTTATCTAATTTATTTTTTTCTATAGGCGTTAATTCAGTTTTGGCGGCAGTAAATTTAATAAATTTATCCTGATTATTATTGGCAAAAGCACCAAAACTAATGTTACCATTTTTCGGTAGCATTGTTGGCAAGGATTGACCTAACGGATTTTTTATATCACAAATTTGCATATCTGTGTAAAACCGATATTAGAAAAAAAATGCTATTTGGAAGCTTTTTGTACCGGTATCGTAACAAAAATTAACCCCTACGATAATTGTAAATTAACATAGAGTTTCAGAAAAAGTAACAGGGAGTTTAAAATTTTTTATAGAAAAAGCGAATGCGAAGGAGAGAAAGCAGACTAAATACTTAGAGTTTATTTATCCGTCCACTCCTTTTTAGTAATGCAAGTTATATGTTGTGTTTTTGTTGCATTTATAAGTGGCCATGGCTTGTTGTTTTCCGTGTGATGAAATTTAAATCCGCATTTTTCACCCACCCTTTTTGATTTTTCATTGCCTTCAAAATACCCACACCAAAGGGTGGATATTTTCATATCCTCAAAGGCGTGGCGCATAAGTTCGTGTATAGCTTCGGGGATATACCCCTGCCCCCAATACGGGACACCAATCCAATAGCCGATTTCCGCCTCATCGGCTTTAATATCCAAATTGCTTTTGTCCCCAATTAACAAACCAACACTTCCTATTGCAAAATTGCAGTTTTTAATTGTCACAGCATAAGTCTCATCGCCCGACAGAACCTCACGGATAATTTGCCGACTATTTTCAACACTTGTGTGAACAGGCCACCCTGCAACAGGACCGACAAGAGGGTTTTTTGCGTATTCATACAGACTTTCGGCATCCGTTTCTTCCCATGGACGCAAAATTAATCTGGTTGTTTCTAATATCAACATTGCATTACCGCCTCAGCAATAAATCTAACACAAGATAAATATGATAACAATGAAAAATATTCTTGAAACAAGAAAACACTAGTAGCAGCAGAGATATGTGGGTAATTTTGTGCAAATTATGCGGAACTTGTAATTTTTTGTTTTTCCGAAACTTTGAAATTATCCCACAAGTACCGATAGGACGTGGATTGCACAAAGTTCCTTTTTTCCGACTTTGCTTGTTAATTGTAATTTTTAATCGTTTTTTTATTCTAAAAAATTTCGGGCAAGCAAATGGGACTTTTGGGACAGAACTACTTGCAACACATCCGACCCCTCGGGCAAGTTAAAATCAAACACAGTTGGCATTACAGCCCTAAAAACAGAACTGGCTGCAATATCAAAAGTCTCTGCAACTGTATAATAATCTATATAAAAAAAGACCGTATTAAGTAGTTTTTAAATGGTGGAGACGGTGGGAGTCGAACCCACGTCCAAAATGAAACCAAGCAAACATCTACGAGCGTAGACTTTAATTAATCTCAACCGACTTAGGGAAAGTCAAAACCAAAAGGTCGGCTAAAGACTTTTTTGGAGAAAGCCTAAACTTCGGAGGAAATCTTAGCGCGCCTAACCTCCATCGGCGCGAGCAGCTTGCATAATTGACTCGGCACCCCGGCAAGCTGGGGGTACGGAGTGGCTGATGTTAAGACAGCGGCCTATGCAGCTAGAGCTGCACGACGGCTGAAATCAGCTTTTACAACGTTATTAGCGTTTGTTTTATTTGATCGTTGGTAACGCGGAACATCGCCGCGACTCGCAGTCTGATTGATAAAAACACCCTGTCAAATCCAAAGCGTCCCCATAATTATTTATAAACGGGCTTTAAGTGTATGAGTCTGAAACGGCTTGCAGCTCAAATTCCCTTGAGAATTGGTTGAGCAAGACAAAACCGTACCCGATGGTTATCAATATTTTTCAAAGTTCGATTAATGTTCTGTAATTACTATTATATCACAGAATAAGAACCCAGCAACTTGTAGAAGTTGCAATATCGTTCAATATTCACAAGTGCCTCTTTTATTTTATCCGCACCGCAGTCAATATCCACATAAAACACGTACTCCCCAAAGACTTTCTTGGAAGGTCTGCTCTCCAGATATACCATGTTAAGCTCGTGCTTTTTAAATATTTCAAGAACCCTTAAGAGTGCACCGGGTTCATTTTTGGTGGAGAATGCCATAGATGTTCTTTCCTGTTTTTGGGCTGCACCTCTTCCAATTAATACAAAGCGTGTTTTGTTGTCGGCTACATCGTTAATATTTTTCGCAACAATATTTAATTCATAATGCTCTGCGCAGAGTTCGTTTCCTATTGCCCCCCAACTTTCATCCCTGCCTAAGAGCGACTGTACGCCTTGAGAAGTTGAACTGGCGCTTACTATATTTATGTCTGTTGAAAAGTTTTTGCATATGTAGTTTTGACACTGGGAAAGTGCCTGCGGGTGTGAAACTATGTTTTTTATTTCCTCAAACTTTCCTTTTGAGATTAGACAGTGTTGTATGGGAATGTAGCACTGACAAAGAATGTTCAAACCATCTTCTATATTAAGAATGTTGTCTATAGTCTCCCTCACTATACCCTCAATGGAATTCTCAATCGGAACAACAGCTAGCATGTCTGGGTTTTGAACAAGCTCGGATACAACTCTTGCTATGGTTGAAACCGGTTCAAGCGTCCCCTGCAAAGAAAGTTGGTCAACAAACTTATTTGCTGCAATTTGTGTATAAGAACCCTGAGGCCCCAGAAAATATATTTTTTTGGTATTATTCATACAGGTATTTTATACAAGGCAGATGAATATGGCAAACAATAAATCTTCATTTGATTCGTCAACCATGGGAAAAGATGGCACAGATGCCTTTTCTCGCCCACGACATGTCATCAAGTTTGGAACAGACGGTTTCAGGGGAATTATAGCAAAAGACTTTACATTTGAAACTGTGGAGAAAATTACAAATGCCATAGCGAAATACCTAAAAGACAAGGGTCTTGCGGCGTCAACTATTCTCATAGGTTATGACCCGAGGTTTATGGCGGACAAATTTTCTAAATTTAGTGCAGAATTACTTGAAAAATACGGCTACAGGGCAATCCTTTCTTCTCGCGTTTGTCCTACGCCTACCCTTGCATACAGTGCAACTATCACTCCTGATTGCAGCGGCGCTATAATGTTTACAGCCTCCCATAACCCCTGTGAATATCTGGGTATGAAATTTATACCACCTTACGGCGGTCCTGCGACGGTAGAAATAACCGACGCAATTGTTGTCAATTTAGATGCAGCTCCAACAGCCGAACAAGGCGGCAAGATTGAGCTAAAAGATTTCAGTGAAGAATATTTTGAACATATTGAAAAGCTTATAGACTTTGAAAAAATAGCATCTTCAAATATAAAAATAATATACGACGCTCTTTTTTCGGCTTCGGTGGGATATTTTGATGAACTGCTAAGAAGAAATAATGTAAAATTTGAATCATTTAACGATTGCCATGACCCTTTATTTGGCGGAGGCATGCCTGAACCGATAAAAAAATACATGCACAACTACAAAGAAGGATTTATAACTCTTTCAAATGACGGGGATGCCGACAGATACGGAATTATAGATGAAAATACCGAGTGGGTAAGCCCGAATGTTATTATGGCGCTTCTTCTGATTTACCTGTCAAAAAATAACAAAAAAGGAAAGCTGATTAAAACAGTAGGTGCAAGCGGTCTTTTGGACGCATGCGCTCAAAAACTGGGTATAGAAACAGTAACTACTCCTGTAGGCTTCAAATGGGTGGGAGAAGCCATGCGCGAGCATGAAACACTTCTTGCGGGAGAAGACTCCGGCGGACTGAGTATAGGGTCTCATATTCCCGAAAAAGATGGTATTTTAGCAAACGCTTTAATACTCGAAATGCTTGCAAACGAGAAGAAAACTTTGGTTGAGCTTCAGGAAGAGCTAAAAAAGTTTGTCGGAAAAGAGTTTTTTACTGACAGGCTTGATATCAAGCAGGCATGCCCTTCGGCGATAGAAAAAATAATTTACCACTACAAAGAAGCAAATACTCTGGCAGGTTTAAAAATTGTAAAGACATTAGAAATAGACGGACTTAAACTTTTTCTTAATGATGGATATACCTGTATATTGATTCGTCCGAGTGGCACAGAGCCACTTTTAAGGTTTTATATTGAAAGCGATGATTTAACAAAAATAAAATTGATGAAAGATTTTATCTTAAAAAATATTCCAAAAATTAGGGTTTAAAAAATTCGGCAGGAGAAATTTCAAGTACACACGATATCGTAAGAAGCATTTTTAGGCTCACTCTTTCTTTATAGTTCTCCACTCTATTTATGAATTCGCGTGTGCAGTTAGTTTTTTCTGCTAACTCTTCTTGCGTAATATTCGCTCTATGACGTAATTTTGCAATATTGAGTGCAACTATATTTAAATAGTCATTAATTTCATCTTGCATATTTTTAATTTTAAAGGTATTATTATGTTAAATCTGTGAAGTAATACATCACCAACTGTCTAACATCTTTATAAAAATAGTTGTAGTATACATATACAACCAAAAAACTTATATAAGTTTATCGAAAAGTCTAAAATAATATAATTTATTTAAAAGGTTTATATATTTGTTCTCCAATGTGGTCGTTCTTATTTTTAAAACGGCCACATTCTTTGTCTAAATTACATTAGATGCTATCATGCTCAATATGGTAAGAATCAAAGAGGATTTTCTTGCAAGAGACACTCTGGTTGTAGCAAAAGAACTTTTGGGTAACATCTTTTGCAGAAAAATAGATGACAAGATATACAGGGGCATCATAGTTGAAACAGAAGCTTATAAACAGGAAGACCCTGCTTGCCATGCCTATAGGGGCATTACTAAGCGTTCCGCATCTCTGTTTAAAAAACCGGGTACGGTATACGTATATTTGATTTACGGCATGTATCACTGTGTAAACTTTGTAACCCAAAAAGAAGGCTACGGCAGCGGTGTTTTGATTAGGGCAATAGAGCCTTTGAACTTCACAGGTCAGACAAACGGTCCGGGTAAATTAACAAAAGCATTAGATATAACAAAAAAACTGGACGGATACGATATTTTATCCGCTGATGCATCCCTATGGATTGAATATGGAAACTCTCCTAATTCTAAAAGTATTGCACAAACTGCCAGAGTAGGCATAACACAAGGAGTAGACCTGCCTTGGAGGTTTTACCTTAAGGAAAATAAGTGGGTCTCTAAAAGCAGACCTACTTTATAAGAGCCTGAACTTCTTTAAAATTTGGATTTTTTGCATCTTGCAGCAGCTCAAACAATACTATCTCCAAGCAGGAAATTTTTACTCCCTCAAGACACATAAGGTCTATACCGGTTTCGTATTCGAACTCGTTTCTGCTTTTGCATCCATCCTTTAGAAGACAGACTTCATACCCTTTTTCCAGCAAATCCATAGCGGTCTGGTAAACGCAAACGTGTGTTTCAATGCCAAGCAGTATAACCTGACTCTTGCCGTAAGATTTTATAGTTTCCGACACCCCGCACTCTTTCAAGAGCGAAAAAGCCGTCTTTTCAATAATTTTAGAACTGCTGTTTAAAAACTCTGCCAGAGTTCCGTCAGTATGACCAAGCCCTTTGGGGTACTGCTCGCTTACAATTATCGGAATGTCAAGAATATTCGCCGCTTCTATAAGCTTTGAAGCAACTTCGGCTTCTTTTTGAGCATTTGTTGCACCTACAAGTCTTTCTTGCATGTCTACTATCAGAACAAGACAATTATCTTTATCCAACATAATGTATCTCCGCAAATTTACTTACGAAAATATCTTAGCTCGCAAAAAAACTTATTACAATGGTTAGTCAGTTATTTTGACTGCAGCTGCGGCGGGGTATGTATTATTTCTTCTTATTTCACGAATTTTGCGGGTACTGCCGGGTCCCCTGAGTTCGGAGCTGCTGTAATTTACGGATGAACTGTAAGAAGTCCCTGAAGATGACGGTATACTGTAGTTTGTTACTTTTCCATATGCCCCTATACTGTAAAATGTTGACTCCTCTTTCTTGGGCGGAGTGTATTTCGGCATGTCTTTTGCAAGTGTACACCCATAGTAAGACTGCACAAAAGAGAATATCACTAAAAGCATCAGAAGTTTTTTCATATCAGCCTCCAATGATATAAAACGAAAAAAAATATTTTTTGTTCTTTTGTGTCAACTTATATTCTGTTATGCCAAACGCCACCATGTCTGTCTACAACAGCGTCATAACATGACCATATTCTAAATATACCTGTTAAACCTAAAACAGCGTGCGTAATAACTTTTTCTTTGTTTTCGTCATTGACTGCCTGACCTATACCGGGCCAAACCAATAGTGAAAGTGCGCCTGCACCGATACTTTTACCTGTAACTTCTCCGTCTACACCTTTTGTTCCTGCAGCCAAAACTGGCGTAGAAAGGAAACTAAAAGCCATAATACAAATAACTAAAAACAATACTCCATTTTTCATAAATTCCTCCTTTTTGGGTTATTGTCATTGTAATAAATAAGCATCCCTCTTTTCAATTCTTTATAACAATTTGTAAATAATCATATTCGTTTAGCCCGTATCGTAATTTGCTACAATCATATGTATTTTGTCATTTTTGAAGCGGTTTCTTATATTTACCGAATAGTTTTTATGATATTCATTAACAATATACTCTTCGTATAATTCTTTAGTTAGTTCGGTTTTGCCGATTACCATTAATGCCCTACAGTTAAGTTGTTTAAAATGATACGCTAAATGCCTTTGTTGTTCCTCGTCAAAACCGTTCATTGTATCAGTATTGCCGTAGTCATTAAAAATGCAGTCATATGGCGGGTCAAGAAACATAAAATCATTAGGGGCGGCCATTTTAAATATCTCCGTATAGTCGAGATTGTATATTTCAGCCCTTTGGAGCAGTTTACTGTGTTCCTCTGTCACGAGTTTTGTATTCAAATTGGGATAACGGCCAAAAGGAACATTATACTGCTTGCTGCTGTTGTACCTAATCATGCCCGAATACGCAGTTTTGTTAATAAAAAAGTAAATAACACCTTCCAAAAATTCTTCGCAAGGGTTGTTAAACAAAGAGCGCATTTTGTAATACAATTTTTCATTGTCATTTGAAATATTCTCAAGAGGATTATCTGACTTTAAAGCCTTGTACTTAGTCTGGTTTTTTTCATACTCTGACTGTAATTCATCTAACTGCTTTCTCATTTCGGGGTAAAAGCTTTTTAATTGGTTGTAAAAGTTTACAAGTCTGGTATTCAAGTCATTTAAAACAGCTTTTTCTGGTTCAAGGTAGAAAAACAATGCTGCTCCGCCCAAAAATGGTTCGATGTACCTGTCGTATTTTTTCGGGATGTATTTTTCAAAATATGATATTTCTCTTGACTTACCGCCACGATATTTTAAAACCGGATTAAGCATAACTTTATTTTACCACGAAGCTTGCTTGGGGCTTTGCTAGAGCGCAGTACCTTTTTGTGGTATAGAAAACCCTGATATATCAACACCTTCAAGTTTAAGTAATTTTATTTTTGTGTTAATGCCACCTGCATATCCGGTTAGGCTGCCGTTTGAACCCACAACTCTATGGCAGGGAATTATGATGGATATTGGATTGTGTCCCACTGCTCCACCCACTGCCTGACAGGACATCCTGTTTTTTTTCATTTTTGCAGCCATCTTTTCGGCAATGTCGCCGTATGTGACGACTTCTCCATAAGGTATTTTACATAAAATGTCCCAAACTCCCTGACGAAACTCACTTCCAGCAGGCGCTAAAGGTAGTTCGGCAATATCAGGCTTTTTTCCGGCGAAATATTTGTCTAACCATTTCTTTGCAGCTTGCAATACTGGTAAGTCGTTTTTCTCCGTCATTTTTTCAGACACGGCACCGTGATACTTTTGCCCCTCTATCCATAGTCCCACAAGGTTATCTCCCTCACAGGCAAGAGTAATTATGCCCATGGGCGATGAGTATGTTGCTGAATAATACATTTTGTCTCTCCTTATTTTAACCCCATGCCGGTATTGGATTAGTCCTGATTTGGCGTGTAATTAATCACCGCTTCTTCGTCAGTTCTTTCGATTTTGAAAACAACAGGCCGCAAACCGTCATTACAGCTGCATATTGCGACACCGGGCTTCTCAATCCAGTCTCCGGAATAAAAGACTTCGCTGCTGTGCGCCAGTGCAAACGCATATTGATAAACAGCCTTCCAAGCCTCATCACAGAAACCTTCCGGTTTTGCATAGTCGGCATAAAAAATCTGCCCCTCTTTGTGCATGGGGCATTTGCCTAAGTTTTTGACCCCATACTCTTTTGCCAACTCTTCATCGAAGTGTCTTTTTAAGACAGTTATTTTACATTTTTTCATTTGGCTTACTCTCACTTTTCTCATAATGTTTCAGGATTAAATTTTTATATATTTGCTTTGCCGCTTATTGAGTTAACTTTAATCTTTAACACTTCCACAGAAGCAATCGCCTGCTTTGGATAGGTTGGTTTTCCCTCAAAGCCGTATCTTTTCATAAGTAAATCCATTGCTTCTATTTTTTCTGACTCACTGCTTAGCCGGAAAATCTCACCGCAACCTATAACGCTTTCATATTTTGATGTCCAGCTGCAAGGTGTTTCGCCCTTTATTATTTTATGTGAACAATCTGCCTCAAAGCAAACATTGTTGTTTATGGCAATTAAGTCGAGTTTTTTTCCTTCTTTTGCACAATGAAGATAAATAAAGATATCGTCATTGTTCATTTCATAAGCAAAATTCATCGGTAAGACATAAGGTATATTATGCGCGCATAAACCAAGTCTTAAAACCTCGCATTTTTCGAGAATTTTTAAAACATTTTCTATACCTTTAACTTCTCTGTCACTTCTTCGCATTTATTCGGCCTCTTTTAAGCTTTATTATACTGCATAAAAAGATTTTGGGCCTTGAACAAAAATAGGGCGAGTAAACGGATGATGGCATATTACTTTTTATTATATGCAAACCCCATCAATAAGCAGAAGATGCCGAAAATTCCGACAAACAAGCCGGAGAACTGATTTTCAGAACCAAATAAAGGAATAATACTGATTAATGTAAAAATTACTCCAATTACAATAAACAATTTGCCAATAAACTTGCTTGCGTTTATAGTGCTATATCCAATCATTAATTGGTCAATCTTCTTTTTGGAAAAATCACTATCTTTCTCAATTATGCAACTCTTGTACTCTTCTAGGCACTCTCCACACAATCCTTTGCCGGTTACAAGGCTTATGCCAAAAGCATCTCTATCATTATGGTTGTAGCATTTCATATACTAACTCCTTAATCCTAAAAATACGGGACGGATGATGTGCCGCCGTTAGAACTATTTTATTGCAAATTGGCAATAAAGCAATACGAAACTTCGTGTCGTTTGAACAGCTAAGCCTTGCAGTATGATGTCAGGGCTGCATTTTTCCAAAATCCCCGAAATGCTTGCCATGGAGCTGATATTTTATTAAGCCGCCTTTGTTTTTGGGAAATTCTATAATATACTCATAAGTTTTTTTACCATAATCAGGATTCCTATCATACTCGTACCTGATTTCTCTCATTTCTATGCCATTAGTAAACTCTTCCTTAATCGCAGATTTCAATGTTTCTGCAACAGGCTCGGTGTCATCAACCTCATCATTCGGTAAAACGAGGGCAACAACAGGCGCTGCTGTTTCATCAATAAAGCATTTATTTTGTCTTATTAATCTCTTTATCTCGGCAATGTTGGCATTTAACGCGTCGGGCGAGTAATGTGTCATTATTGCAATCGGGTTTCCGTTTTTACCCTTAGCGATTATAGAACAGGCCTGGCAGCCGTTAAGACTCCCCGTGAAGAGGTAGGATATACCGTCTTGCACGGGATTTATAGCTTTTCCTTCTCCTGCCTCCACTTCCACAATGCCCTTTGCCCAATGTTTAACTGCTTTTGACAAATTCCACTCTATCGGGTCGTCTCTGCGAATATTAATCTGCGGGTTTGAATCGGCTATAAGTTTATAAATTGAGTCGTTAAACATTGAACAATCTCCTTACATTATTATTAAACCTGCACAATATTGAAAATTGTCCATTGCTAAGCTAAAAAATGGGGCGGATAATGGGTCAGAGTTGGAACTTTCCGCAAAACTCATTACCATTGTTGATGCCCCAAATTATTATGAATTCGACCGCATTATAAAAGAATTTTTTAAATATGATAGAATCGAGAGGGATTAAATAGTTACTGGGAGGAAATAAAATAATGCCTGCAATGTATTTTTTACCAAAAGAAGATATTACAACACAAGAACTTGCAATAATTACTGGCTTTATTTCAATAGGGTTAGTGAAAAATATAGAACAAAGAGCTGACGAAATTAGGGGTAATTTGCCTGAAAATTATCCATCGATTCGCATGGCTGACAGAAGTTCAAACCCCAATAAAACAATAACTGTTGATGAAAATATTTATAATTCTTTGCCATTTAATGTTAAAAGACATTTTTCAATGTATTAATTTTGTACTAGTGGTCTTAAAATGAAAAGCTCTAAACCCCAAAAACTTAAAATTAATTATATTCCGAATGAAAAATCTTCAACCAAAGAGGAGGATGCTAAAGCACTCTCGGGACTTTTGGGTATAATTCTTCAAGATAAGATTTGGGATAAATTGAATACAAAACAACAAAATAACAATGAATAAATAATTTGAGCTACCCTTAATGGGATTTGAACTCTAAAATTTATTGATGTTATTATCTTTTAACTAATACCTTGGCGCAAAATTGTTTTTGCCTTAATGGGGTTAGAAGCCTGAAAATATAGGCTATAAAAGAAAAAAGACCCCATCCAGGGTCTTTTTCTAAAAATGGGGCGGATGATGGGATTCGAACCCACGCGTACCTGAACCACAATCAGGGGCCTTAACCACTTGGCGACACCCGCCACACCATAAATCAATTATTCAATTTTCATTTTTATCAACTCTGCCCCTGATTGCGTTCATCCGAACTTATCTCTCAAGGCCGAGTAACCACCTTTGGCGACACCCGCCACACCATAAATCAATTATTCAATTTTCATTTTTATCAACTCTGCCCCCTGATTGCGTTCATCCGAACTTATCTCTCAAGGCCGAGCGATACTCGTTGCATATAAAAAATCATATAAAAAAAAGAAATTAAATCAAGGTTTTATATTATAATGACATAATGAACACATATAGTGCGAAGTTTAATCTCATAGAAATCGACAAATATAAAAAAGCATTCGAATCAGAAGGAGCTGCTTTCGACAGGCCGCAATATATGCTTTTCCAAGCTAGGGGTGACGGTTTCACTGCTTCATTTTACGAAAGCGGCAAGTTTGTAATTCAGGGCAAAAATACAAAAAAATTACTCGAAAAATACTTTAATATTTCTTGCAAGGATAACGTTCAATCTGATGAAGCGCTTCCTTTTCCTCATATAGGGATAGATGAAAGCGGAAAAGGTGATTTCTTCGGACCGCTTGTCATTGCAGGGGCATTGCTTGACGAAAACAGCGCAAAATCCTGTCTTGAAATGGGGGTATGTGACAGCAAAAAGCTTGATGATAAAAAGATATTAAAACTTGCGCCTGAAATAAAAAAACTTTGCATACATGACATTGTTATTATCTCCCCGAAAAAATATAACGAACTATACTCTAGTTTTAAAAACCTTAACAGGCTGTTGGCATGGGGTCATGCTACCGTATTGGAAAACATTCTCACAAAAAAAGCTTGCGATTTGGCGCTGTCAGACAAGTTTGCAGACGAAAGTGTCATAATACGTGCACTCAAGGATAAAGGTAAGAATATCAAACTTGTTCAGCGCACAAAGGCAGAAGAAGATATAGCGGTTGCGTGCGCTTCTATTCTTGCAAGAGCAGGGTTTGTGAACCGCATATCGGGACTTTCTCGCGAGTACGAACTGGATTTACCTAAAGGCGCAAGCGCGTATGTTGTTGAGCAGGGTAGGAAATTCGTAGAAAAGTTTGGCGAAGCTGAACTTAAAAATATTGCAAAACTCCATTTTAAAACTACCGGAGCTATAATATAAATAAAAAAGACCACTGTAATGTGGTCTTTTTTATATGTTTATTAATAACAAGTCTTGCCTTGAAATTTGCAATGCCTCTTGATAACAAGTTTCTGACTGTCGTTAGTAGTTCATTGCGCCTTCAGCAAGAACTTTTGCTGCACAATAATGTCCTGCAGGTACCGTAGGTGTTGAGATACCATCCATAGCACAGTTGGCGTCCACTTCATAAGACTCAAGTATTGTGTTGTCTATATCATACGCGCCGCTTGGCTTTATGCCTTCAAGCCTAAAAAGGTCGAATACAAAAGTATCTCTTCCAAAAGTATTTATACCATTTTTACCATTGATATCCACAATGAACTCACCTTGACGTTTTGCATTTCTGTGTGTCCTGTATGAGTAAGCAATGCCATCCGGTGTTATAAATCTTCTTCTTATGTTTGAATTTAGGTCTTCATTGGAAGGCGAGCCATTAAGGTCGTAATACTCTAATGCAAAGCAGCCTTTATCATAATTTATACATTCTTTTAAAATATCAAAATATGGTTTGTAATACCTGTCAAAGTCAGTATTGTCGTTTTTCCAATCCCAGTATTTCATCTCACCCTGCTCACGAATAGCTTCTCTCTCAACGGCCTTAAGTGTGTTATAAGCTTTTCTCAAAGCTACTACATATTGATCGCGTGTTGCTTTTGTAATAACTGCGGGAATGGTAAGTGCTGCTACAATACCGATTATAGCAAGCGTCAAAAGGACTTCCGCAAGTGTAAAACCACGTTTCATAAATATACTCTCCTTTACTTCGTAATCATAATTCTGAGTTGAACATAGTCTACCATTTTTTTGCCAATCATGGCAACAACTTTTTATATAAAACCGCATATGACTACATATATTCAAATGTCTAAGGTTGAGATTCTTTATCGGTTTCTCCCTTTTCGATAAGCCTATAAAGCGCCTCTTCCTGTGTTTCGCAGGTTAGAATCGAAAGAATATCATTTCCTTCTATAGTTGTTGCACCATGCGGAATAACATATTCATCATCACGCATAAGCATTGCAACCAATGTATCGTTCGGGAAGTTTATTTCAAAAAGAGGCTTTTTGATTATGGGAGAATTTGGTGACACTCTTATTTCAATTAGCTTATTCGTGCCTGCAATACTTTGCATTGCAAGCGGCGATCGACACCCTTTCTCAAGAGGCTGTTCAAGTTTTAGCAAGCGCGCCATGGCGGGTATCGTTGTACCTTGTATCAAAACGGATATAATAACGATGAAAAATACCACATTAAACATATCATGACAGTGGGGAATATTTGCAATAACAGGGAAAGTTGCCAATACAATAGGTGCCGCCCCCCTTAGTCCCACCCAGGAGATTAAAAGTTTTTCATTGAAAGACGACTTAAACGGTATCATCGATATCCAAACAGATATGGGTCTCGCAACAAACATTAAGATTCCGGCTATGATAAATGCAGGGATGGCAAATGTTATAACGTCTTTTACAAAAACAAGAAGTCCCAACATCAAGAACATAACAATTTGCATAATCCAGGCTATGCCATCATGGAACTGGATAAGACTCTTCTTATGTACAAAACTTGCCCCAGCCATTGTAAGGCCACAGACGTACACTGACATAAAGCCGTTTCCTCCTGCAAGAGTTGTGAATGAGTATGCAAAAGCAGCTGTAGCGAGGGTGATAACAACGTATAAACCATCATATTCAAGCTTTATTTTGTTTATAATCCAGACAATAATTTTGCCCAATAGAATGCCAAAGATTACCCCTATACCCATCTGCTTTATAAACATAAAGATAAGGTCATACCAGTGGCTCACATCACTTTGAATAAGGGAAATCAGACCCACTGTGAGAAAAACCGCCATAGGGTCATTTGAACCTGATTCGAGCTCCAAAAGAGGTTTTAAATTATTTTTTAATGAAATACTTTTTGAGCGTAAAACACTAAATACCGCTGCTGCATCAGTAGATGAAATAATAGAGCCTAAAAGCATACTTTCAAGCAATGAAAAGTTTAGAAACTTATACCCCAAGATACCGGTTATTAATGCCGTTATAAAAACACCTACAGTTGCTAACGATATGCCTTTTGTGAAAACAGGTTTAATTTCTTTTATATTAACACTAAGGCCACCCATGAAAAGTATATAAACGAGGGCGATTATACCTAACGTCTGAGCAAAATTAAAGTTGTCAAAATATATACCGCCAAATCCGTCCGATCCTGCCAAAATACCAATAAGTATAAAGACCATGAGGGCAGGTATGCCCGTACGGGAGGCAAACTTACTTGAGAAGACAGCTGCAAATAATAATATAGAAACAGTAACTAAAATATAATCCATCTTTTTCTCCTCAACTAACTTTATTATATTTCTACAAAGGCTTTTGTCAAACGGATTTATAGTGTGTTAAATAATATCCATATTACATTAGCTCTACTTTGATAAGGTACTAAAGTGTAAAAAAAATATCGCAATACAAAAATAACTCTCGGGGGCTATTCAGAATTAGCTCTTTACTTGTAAAATAAAAAAAGGAAAACAATTCTAAAGGTAGCATTAGTATGACCGCAAAGCATTGCAGAAAAAATGGGAAGTAGATTTATTTATGCTAACCAATGAAGATATTTTTTTAAAGCTATGCTCAGACATGGGTATTGAAACCTCATCTTCTGATGCAAGAATATACTTTAATGATAAAATTACTAAACTGGAAAACCAAGGATGCCAAAAGAATAGACGCAAATATGAATTTCTGAAACAACTTGCAGCAAACTTTGGGGAGACAAAACAAGGAGATTGAAATAATTGTTTTCTTCGGGTACTGCACATTCTTATGCTTGTATATTGAACACTTCATTCGTTTATATCTATAATTCTTGCCGGACATCTAGGCTATTGCACTCTTTTGACTTTTTATTTCTGTATCTCGCCGGCAAGTTTTTCCTTAAAATTAGCAATACACAAAATATATGAGGTATAACAATTAACAAACCGCACTTCAGAGAAAATTTACACATATTCCCTAAAAACATGCACACAACACATAGGGCTTTCAGTAAAAGTTATGAAAGCCCTTTTGATGGTATGATATTGTCAAAATGCTAAAATTTGTCAGATATTTCTTTATAATATTTTTAATTACCACAGTATTACCGCTTGTGGTTATGTTTTTCTATGTGGACCACAAAATGCTGGGCATATTCAAAATTGAAAATCAGAATATGGTAAATATTATAAATGCGGATCTTAAGGCATCTTTGAACAAGTATCTTGCGGTGCAGGAAGGCGAAATATTTTCCGAAACATATGACAAATATTATGAAAACATGAGCCTTCCCCAGCTTAAAGAATTATTTACGGGATACCATGTCGACGAAGCTCCTGCAGAACGCAAAATACTTTCTTTTTATGAGTCGGACGGAGAAGCAATATATAGCGTAACAATTTTGCCGCTCAAGTTTTCAGCACTGTCGGGTATAAAGCTTTCAAAAAAAGTCGACTTAAAGACACTGCACCCGGGGGGTCCTTTTGACATCAGGATTACCCAATTTGATGATAAGGGTAATGAAGTATCCTCCCAAGATTTTGCTGATCTTTTTAATCGTAACAAAACTCGTCCCCATAAAGAAAATGTAAAAAAATACTTAACTAAGGGTATAAAAAACAATACAGTTAATATTAAAGGTGAAAATGGCGTAAAGGTTGCTACTATAACTATCTTGCCCTTAGACTTCAGGCCGGGTCCTCCATACTTTAAGTTGCAAAATAAGTTCGGTCTACTCATTCTTTTTGCGGGCATACTTTCGAGTTTTATATCCGCACTTTTGATTAACAGAATTTTTATCAAACCCCTCTTAAATATTTCAGAAGCAACTAAACATGTAGTAAAGGGGGATATGTCTTTCAGACTTCCTCTTAATTCTAAAAATCAACATATTTTAGATACATATAAGTACTTTAACGAAATGATAGAGGGATTAAAGGAAAAAGAAACTATAAGGCAGAGTTTTATTTCGAACTTAACACATGATTTACGCACTCCTCTTTTAGCACAGGAAAGATCACTGGAGCTTATCGCGGAAAGTTTTAAACAACATGACCTTTTGAATGAATACGAACTTGCTATAAGTCTCGAAAAAAGCAACGCTCACCTGTTAAGAATGGTAAATCTTATTCTTGATTCATACAGTTTCGATGCGGCCCGACTTAAAATAGTCTGTTCAAAAATTGACCTACCCAAACTTGTAGAAGGTTGCTATGAGAAATTAAAAACCTTAATTGACAATAAAAAAATTACCTTTATTAATAACCTTCCACAGGATACGAAACCTGTATGTGTCGATATAATCTGCATAAAGAGAATAATAATTAACCTTATTTCAAATGCCATAGAAAATACTTCGGACGGAAGCACTATCCAAATAGGTTTATGTGAGGATGCTCCTCAAGGCTACATAAAGATTTTTGTACTGGATAATGGCAACGGTATACCTGAAAAAGAAATTGAATATATTTTTGATCGCTACTATAGTGGGTACAGCGCAGAAAGAAAACTGGGTACAGGGCTGGGGCTTGATGTCTGCAAAAAGCTTGTCGAAGCACATGGCGGAACAATTGAAGCTTCAAGTAAAATAGGCCAATATACCAAAATAACCCTTGCATTACCCTTGTTTTCAGATGACAATGAGGAGGAGCCGGTAAGTGACTGATAAATATAAAATACTTATAGCCGAAGATCACGAACATACCAGAAAGAGTCTGGCTTTTGCCTTAAATACAATTCCTTATGTGCAATATGTTGTTGAAGTTGAAGATGGCCGCCAGGCAGTGGACTATGTTAAGTTCAATAAGGTCGATATTGTTTTAATGGATATTGCAATGCCAGTCCTCTCGGGTATAGATGCTGCAAAAGAAATACGAGACTATGACCCCGATATCAAGGTGTTAATGCTTACATCCATGATTGACAAGGACAATGTGTTAAACTCCTTTAAATCGGGTGCTTCTGCATATTGTACAAAAAATGTCAAAACAAAGGAGCTTGCAAGCATAATTCAGGCAGTCATGGAAGGGGCGGTATGGATTGATCCGGCTATTGCCTGTTTTGTACTTGAAATACTTCGTGCAGAAAATGGTGATTCAAATTCTCAAAATCAACAGGGCTTCAACCTAACGGTACGAGAAAAAGAAATACTTAAACTTATTTCTGAAGGCAAGTCCAACAAGATTATTGCAGAAGAACTTTTCCTTTCTATGCATACAGTAAAAAATCATGTTAAGAGCATTATACAAAAGCTTGCTGTTGACGACAGAACCCAGGCGGCCATTATGGCCATAAAGCAGAATATAATATAATTTTGGATTTTATTGCAATTTAACTCTCAAGAGCTATAAATCTTGAGAGTTAAATTCTGTTTATTCATATAACAGGATATAAAGATTATTAGTTAAAAAAGGAGATTACGCGAATGTTAAACGGCATTTCATCATTGCAGTCCGGGCAAGTACAAGGTAACGGTCAAAAACAAAACAACATGGAGAGTGAGCTAAAAAAACTTGGGGTTCCGCAAGAGATTATAACTCAAGGTCGAGATGCAGTTAAGGAATATTGTGATGAGAATAATATTACCCTTCCAAAGCCGCCCCAAAAGCCTGAAGGCGAATCTTTGTTTGAAAACAAACGGTCTCAAGGCCAACAAAATAATGCAAAAGAGCCGCCGGCCGAGTTTCTTTCCCAACTCGCTTCATCAGGCGTTCCTGCTGATATAATTTCTCAAGGCCCTGAAGCTGTTATGACCTATTGTCAAGAAAATAATATCACACTTCCAAAACCACCCGAGCGCCAGGAAGGCCAGTTGGATTTGGCAGCTTAGACTTACACTTACATTATTACCATATACAAGACCGCTCCAAGAGCGGTCTTTTTGTTGATACTTAAAAAATTAACCTTAATCCGATAACTTATCAATTAATTTGAAGTACCATTTTAGAGGGCCTTCTTCTTGTTTTTTCTTATAAGCAATTTGCTCTTCTTTTGACATTTCTTTAAACGGCATACCTGTAAGAGCACGGCAGGCTATGTCAGTTAATATAGTGCAGACAAATGTTATTCCGGCTGCCTTGGCCAAGGAGCCGTTATATTGTTTAACGAATATTCCGTTTATCACACCGATTATAGTTCCCTGCACCATCATTCTGTAGAATTTATTTATACCTCTTATTTTGGCATCTTTATCCGCTTCTTCTTCTGTTTTGCCTAGATTTATACTGTTATTTCGCTCATCTGTCATATTAAAGCCGATACCTGTCAATGCACCTAGAGTTTGAGCTATAACGCCGCTTGCAGAATTATCCAATTTAGAAGAAGTATTGCTGTTTGAAATTAAGCGCATTTTTTTAACATAACTGCCAAAGTTTTCCGTCAAATCATATGCCCTGCCCTTGGCTAATGCTTTTGCTTCTTTTTCTTGATATTTCTTAAATTTAAGGAATATATCTTTAAAATCATAGGTATCACTAAGACCGCTGTCTTGCACTTTTACAGCAGTCTTTTTAATTAATCCCGTAGTCTCGGCGAGCTGCTTCGCAATTTTGTACGGATAGGTTACAACGTTTTTAACAAATTTAAACGGGGCAAATAATGCTTCGTATAGCTTTTTTGCAGGAACTTCAACACCGAGAGGCTTTATTGTTTTCAGGCGAGTACCAATGAGGAGTTTTTCATTGGAATTTAATTTACTGAGTGGATTTTTAGTTTTTTCGCGAATATCAATGGCAAGACTCTTTTCACCTGCATTGCGTAATTTATTACTCAGTTTTTCTATCTCATCTGCACTTCCATAAACATTTTCAATCGTTTTTTTATCAAACCATTTTTTTAGGGACTCCACAGACTTGTTAATATTTTCTCCCAAAGGCGTTTTAGCGAGTTTGCCTTTTGCAAATCTGAGTGTAAAGCCTGCAGCAATAATCCCTGCACATGCTAAGGCAATGTTTTTAAGGGTCAGAATATGCTTCTTCTCTTTTTTTATTTCACCTGGATTGTTGTTATTTGCTCTGCCGATTATACTCTGCACTATTACATTATCAGAGCTTAATGGTGTATTCGGGTATGCAGGCAGGCAAATGCCTTTATCGGTTACTTTTAACCCTGTTTTTTGGGCTAAATTATTAAATTCTTCTGAACTCAAAGAATTAACTGCAGGAGGTTTTTCGGGTACAGGAATTTTTGTCAGAGGCGTTTTTGTCATAAGTCTTGAAAGAATATTCCAAGAAAATCCTATCGCAGTGCCTACAACAGGGGCAAACCAGAGTTTAGTATTTGCAGCCTTGGCACAAACACCGAGTATTATAAATTGAACCAGCGCTTCACCCAAATTCGCTATTATTTCTTGTTTTTGTTTCTGCTTGGCATATTTTGTTGCTTCGTCCCCTGTTTTATCTTTCATTTTGGCTTTATTCAGATAATCGTGATAGAGAAAAGTTGCCACAGTGAAGCCTGATACAATTCTCGCCCAAAATCTCTCGTGTTTTGTTCCGTATTCAGGTTTTCCAAAACCCATAGATTCATTTAACAGTTTATTAAAATCATTCTTAACTTTGGCGCAAGCACTCTTGCAAACATCATCACAGCTCCCAAGCGATATTTCTTTACCTTTAGGCAAATGTCTTTTTAAAAAATTTGACCCGTTTTCATACATTCCTTCAAGTGCAGAGACACCTCTTTTTAAAGCTGTATCGTCTTTATACCATTTTAAAAGTCCGGAGTTATCGAGTCTTTTAAAAAGCCCTGTGTGGGGAAATCTGGCACTAAGATGCTCAGACGCCGAGTTAAGTACCCCGATGGGGATTTTTCCTATGTCTTTTATACTCTCTGAAAGCCTTTGCCCGAATTTTTGGGGCAATATTTCAAGTACACCCTCTGTCTCTCTTACAAATTTTGAAGCATTTTTATGCTTTAGGATGTCACTTGATGTGTTTGAAATTATTTGATTAACGCCGCAGTCAAGAAGCTTTTTTGCTTTTTTAAGCTCGTCAATAGAAAGTGCTTTTGTAGTCTGGTTTTTTGCACTTTTAAAAAGATTATTAAAATGTACCGATGGCAATCTCAATTCTTTAATACTGCCTATTTTAATAATTGTCGACACAAAAAATAAGCGGTGTAAAAATGAAAATTGCCTAAAAAATTAGTTTTGTTGTTTTAATGTTACATAAAAGAGTTGTTGAGATAACATTATGACTTGCCCTTTTGAGTGTAAAAATGAGTACAAATGACTTTATTATTGAGCGAGGTGAAGCAACTTATCGCGTATTTCAAACTCTTCCAGTTGCTGTGGGGTAAAAGTGTCTTGTTCACTATCTGCCGGATACAAGAGTTTAATTCTATCTGTTGTACCGTCAAGGCCTTCTTGAATACGTTTTATGATTTCGGCAAGTTCATGTGCTTTATCTTTTATGTGTAAGTTTTTTAAAAGCTCCCACTCTGCGATTAAATCATAAGCATATGTTACTTTTTTAAGTTTCTCGGCATTTGCTTCCATATAATCATTATCAAGCTCACCCTGCAAAGTTCCGTCTTTTTCTGTTCGGATTATTATGCTTGGTTCTTCCTTGACCATATTATATAACATATCAGGATTCCATTGCGGAGCATCGACTAAAAGTTCTTTCATTTTGTTGTCAGCATTTTGATCTGCGAATTTGCCGAAATTTACATTATTTTTTGACCCTAAAGTAGAGCCTGTATAAGCTGTAATCCCTGTTATTCTCATTTTTCGTGTTCCCCTTGTATCCCGAGTATAGTTACTTATTAAAACACAAAAAAAAGTTTTTGCAATAGCTATTTTGCGCTAGTTCTCAATAAAGTGACTTTAAATAAAAATACAAAGAATAGCTGTTATAAGAGAAGATAGCATCACAAAGACTGCGGAATTTCTGCATATGGCACAACCTTCCTCTATCAAGGCAGCTAAAAGACCTTGAAGATGAGTTAGAAAAACAGCTACTTATTCGGGGAAACAGGAAAATCATAGTCGGACTTTATATTGCCCGGAAAAATATCAAGTGTTTTCAAAAGCGGTCGGGAAATTTTAAAAATAAAAGACCCAACTCTAATTTGAATCGGGTCTTTTATATGCATTTTATCTTTAATTTAGTGTCTTTAGTATTAACCTGCTATGCTGTAAAAAAAACTTCGTAGTATTCCTTGTACAAATCTTGAGCAGCTTCTATGCTTTCAGTATCGCCGGGGGCAAATTCGATACCATCAAAGATATTAAGTCTTCCGTCATAATTTGGCCCATTTTCAATTTTTTCAAACATTTCGTCGTACGAAACATTGCCGTGATCCATGAGGGCAAACTGGGTGGCAAGCTCTTTTGTGTCAAGTTTTCCGCTACCATCAATATCCAGTATGGAGAAAAAATCTTCCAAATAAGAGTTAAACTCATCTGAATTCATAAGTTTCTCAGCTTCGGCACTTGTCATTTGGTTGCCCATAATTGCTCTCTGGATGCCCTTTTGCATGTGTTTAAATTCGTCTATATCAATTTGGCCATCAGTACTTCCTGTATCATACTCTTCGGCCATACCTTCGCCAAGAGCCAATATGGCCTCTTTGTAAGCATCGAATTTTTTATCTTTTTCCATATCCATATAACCGTCAGGAGTAAACTTATACAGTTTATATGCATCCTTCGACAGGGCATCTGTTTCTTTATTTAAAGTTTCCGGATCATCAACATATTTGCTTGAAAGTCTGCTTATTTCCTGAAGACCTTCAATTTGTCTGTTTTCAAGCTTTTTGTATTCGTCCTTTTTGGAAGACGTATCACTTTTAATGCCTACAGTGGTTTTTAAAAGTTTTATTATATCATCATAGGTAAAGGTTTGGTGAATTTTATTTCCACTTGCAATATTGGCGTCTTTCCATTCTTCAATCTCGCTCATTGAAATGTTGTTATCACCATTTTTATCAAGCCTTTTAATAAATTCAGATAATTCTTTTTCATCTAGAACGCCGTCAACTTTTCCACCAAGCCATTTTTCATTGGCGAATAAATGTTTAACAAGTTTACTGTCCTCAGCTGATGTGTCGTCTTTTTTGATGCTTTTAATCTTACTAAGATCAAAGGTCTGGTTCCCTATTGTAATTTGCCCAGTCATTTTATACCGCACTTTCTACTACTGTTATCTTTGATGTATATATAAAGTATATACATCAAAACAAATTACAAATATAGAAATTTTTGTTACATTTTTTAACACAAATTATTAATACAATAAATATATTTTTACAAAAAATAATGCATTTTAAGACTATTTTCAGGTGAGCGCAGAACCTAAAATACCAACAACCTGTTTGAAAATTTGCGAACGCTTGCTTGAAAAATTCAAAAAGATTTTATAGTATAATCATTTTTACATATTGTAAGATGCAAAAATGATAGTATATAGTTAAAAATTATAGAAGACTTTAGGAAATTAAATTTATGAAAAATATTATAGCAATTAATGGTAGTCCGAGAAAAAACAAAAACACTGCTGCACTTTTAAAAAGTGCTTTGGAGGGGGCAGCTTCTACGGGTGCAAAGACAGAAATTATAAACCTCTACGATCTTAATTTTAAAGGCTGTGTGAGTTGTTTTGCCTGTAAGCTTACAGGTGGTAAAAGTTACGGTAAATGTGCCTATAGGGATGAGCTTTCACCAGTTTTGGAAAAAATAGAAAAAGCCGACGCGCTTATTATGGGCTCGCCAGTATATTTCGGGAATGTAACAGGCGAGATGAGATCTTTTGCAGAAAGATTGCTTTTTCAATATTTAGTATATGATGCCAACTATTCTTCATTAAATACAAACAAGATTCCGACAGCTTTTATTTACACAATGAATGTTCCTGAAAATATGATGAACGAATGGGATTATCCTGCCACACTGGGGAAACTTGAGGGGTATATAAGCAGAAATTTTGCAGGATGCGAACCGCTTTATGTAACTGATACGATGCAGTTTGATGACTATTCTAAATATGTTTGCGAGATTTTTGACCCCGCACATAAGGCCAAAAGAAAGGCGGAGGAATTTCCTAAAGATTTACAAAAAGCTTTTGAACTGGGTAAAAAATTAGTGAGTTGATTTATAAAATAATTACATGTATTCAAAAATATCAAGCAGCGCTATTATCTGTTTCCTGACGTATCCAGAATAGAAACTTGCTGTTTTTACCTTTACCGTGAGTTTTGCCTTTTCCGCTGTTATTCGGATTAGTCTGGATATGCATATTTACATCATTCGGTATGTCGTTAAAGATGGAAGAAGGTTTATCATCTTTAATTTGAATTTTTGTTTGCGTAGGATTTTTCTGTATTTTCATATCAGATATCAAAGTGTCAATATTGTTGGAAAATATGAAGTATGTTATTGCCAAATAACATTATTATTTATTGTGTCGATATACAGTTTCAGACTCTCTGTCTCGGCGTTTATAATAAAGTTGCAAAAGTCTCCCGTTTCGCCCTCATCCATCTTTTGAATTGCTGAAATATATTCTTTTCTTTTCGCCATTTTGATTATTGCCGGCGGAAAACCGTTTTGGATGAGAATTAAGTTCATCAAAAGCCTTGAGCATCTGCCGTTTCCATCTATAAAAGGGTGGATTGAAGCAAGTTTGTAATGTGCGTGCGCAGCCAAAAGTACAGGGTGCATACTCTTGTTTTCAGCCAGCCACATATAAAAGTTATCCATCAGGTTTTCAACTTTGCTTGGCGGCGGGAATTTGTGCTTTTGTCCACCGCTTTTATTTACATAAACATCATAAATTCTGTATTTACCTGCATTGGAATCGTCAATGCCTCTGAGGATAATCCTGTGAATAGCCAAGATATCAAGCCGGGTGATATTTTTTGTTTTCTTTTGGGCAATTTTTTCAATGTAATCTATAGCATCTTTATGGTTTATGGCTTCCAAATGTTCCCTTGTAGTCTTACCGCCAATGGTCATACCCTCCAGAAGGATAATTTTTGTTTCGGCAAAGTCAAGTGTAGACCCCTCTATGGCGTTAGAATTGTAGGTTAACTCCACATCAAACATACTCTTTAAACTTGCCACTTGTTCTGGCTTCAAGGGCCTTAGAGAGTCTAATTCTGTTTTGAGTTTATCAATTTTTTTAAGTTTAGCTTCAAACATAGGGTTATTTTAACATAGTTTGCAGAAAATAAAATCGAATCTTTATTTAAGTCCGCCAAAAAATTTAACGGCTTCGCCAACTCTTGGACCCGGCCTGTTTATAACGTCATTTTGATATTGGGTCATCTCTACAAACTTTGTATTTTTTAAAAACTTTTCAAGAATTGCAACATCTGCATAAGGTCCGACAACGACATAGTCGGGACGGAGCTTTATTGCATATTCTCGAGAAATCGAAGGGTAGTAACCTTCGACATCACGTGTAGCAGAGTAATTTCCGGAGAGGCTTATAACATCTGTCAAATAGCTTTTGTTACCTATAGTTATAAGTGGTTGTGATTGAATCACATAAAGAACACTTTTGCCCCGAACACCGGAATTATCCTGCCCTATGCTCTTTTTAATATGTTCTATAAGCGATTCGGCACGGTCTTGAACACCAAAAATCTCCCCTATGGTTCGTATAGAATTTAAAATGGAATCCACAGAATCAAAGTCAAAATAAACAAACTTTGTAATACCTTCAAGCTCAACAACAAAAGGCTTCGTTGCAGAGAGTGCAAATGCATATGTCGGTTTAAGTTTTATGATTTTCTCTTTATTTATTCCGTACAAAGACCCTATTTTTTCTTTATTTTGAGCGGCTTTTGGATAATCACACCTGCTTGAAACACCCACAAGGTTTTCTTCAAGGCCCAGTGCGTATATGATTTCTGTCACGTTTGGCACAAGACTTACATATGTGACTTTTGCCTGTGATGAACTTGCGCCAAAGAGCAAAAGAGCACAACTAATTAAAAGTTTGAACAAAAATGCTTTTTTCACCATTCACCACCTTAAACTTTAGCCCGTAAATTTCCTCCAGAACACCTACAGAGAAAAAATCTTTTTTAGACGCACAGAGGGGGACTCTTGCCATATTAACACCGATAAAACTGTCACCATAGTTTGATGCCAGGTTTAAATCGTGCAAAATAATAACTATAGTAACTTTTCTTGCCTTAAGATGCTTAAGTATGTCCAGTATTTTCATTTGGTTTACCAAGTCCATATTGGATGTAGGCTCATCAAGAAGCAGTAAATCTGCACCCGACAAAAGTCCCAGTGCAATATTTGCCTTCTGAATTTCACCGGAGCTCAATTGCTCAAGAAAAACATCCCTTTTACCCAAAAGTTCAAAGTCTTTCAAAGTTTCCACTATACGTCTTTTTTCATCCCTTTCAAGATACCACTTCCAGTTATTGTTGAAGAAAATAGAGGAAAGGTACTCAAAAAGTGTAATATTATGCGGATAAGTTATCTTTTGGGGCAGGTAGAAGGTTGATTTTGCAAAGTTTTTTACACTTCCCTTAAAAGGTTTTATGGCTCCTGCCAATACTCTCATAATACTGGTTTTACCCGTGCCGTTTGGTCCCATAATTACAGAAATTTGTTCGCTTTTTATTTCGAAATTTATATTCTCAAAAAGCGTCAAGTCACCAAGTCTTATTGTTAAATTTTTCGCCTCCAACACATTACTCATAAAGCTTACCGCCTTTTTTTGTAAGAAAAAATATAAATACCGGAACACCCAAAAGTGCTATTGTAAGACCCAGCGGTATTTCAAGCGGGTAGAGAACTACTCTTGAAATATAGTCCGAGATAAGCATAAGACCCGAGCCTAAAAATATATTTATTAAGAATAGCCAACGGAAATCTTGTCCTACAAGCAGTTTGGAAAGTTGCGGAATTATAATACCTACAAAACCTATTATTCCTGCGGAGAAAACGCTCAAAGAAGTTAAAAACGATGATAAAACTATTATAAAAACTATGTAAAAATCTTTATTCGCGTTTGAGCCCATAACTAAATCCTTGTCAAGACGGAGGAAGTTAAGTTTGGGGATTATGAAAATGCACAAAAGAATTGCAAAAACAAAAAAAGCAAAAAGTATTTTGTTTGAAATTATCGTATTGTTTGTAAGGCCGCCCGAGAGAATAAGCATGAGCGGATAGGCCCTTTCGCCGTTCATTATTATTAAGAGCGAAATAAGTGAACTGACAAAAATATTGACCGAAAGCCCCACCAGAATAAGCTTTGTTAAAGAAAATTTATTGAGGCCTGCAAAAAGTATCACTGTGACAGAGCTTAAAAATGCACCGACAAAGCCCCAAAAAGAGTAATTTGAGCCTCCAAAAAAAAGTATAGAAAGAACTATTGCAAGACCCGCCCCTGATGATATACCTGTAATATAAGGTTCTGCAAGAGGATTTTTTGTTATCGCCTGCATAAAAAGTCCTGCAAGAGAAAGACAAGAGCCTGCTATTACGGCTTTGAGCGCACGCGGAGCGCGCAGAAGTTCGAATATAAGAAAGTCTTCTCCATTCTTTTCAGTGAGGTGTTTTATAAAATCAATTCCGTTATCTTTGTAACCGCAAAAAAGTGATATATAGAGACAAAAGAGCATAAAAACCACAGAGGCCGTAAGTATTAAAATCTTTTTGCTTTTTCTCACAGCTTTTCCCCGAATCCGCGGAATTCTACGAATATACCCGCCATATAGTGAACACCCGGCTGATAATATCCTTTGTACATAGAAATACCTTGATTGAGTAAATTATACACCTGACCCGATAAAAATACATGCATTTTTTTGTAAGAAAAAAGCTTTATTCGTGCACCCAGAGATACGTCTACAAAACCGCCTACCCGTTGTTCTTGATTATTTGAAATGGTGTAGACCCTGTCAGTTGAGGCATCTGCACGCGCAAAAAGTGTTATACGCTCATTAGGTGTAAAAAACATCGAGTAGTTAATACGGTTTTTCGGTACACCTGCAAGTTCCAAACCGCTCTGGTTATCTTTAGAATCGGAGTAAGTATAATTCAGACTTGCCCTGAAAAGATGATTAGGCTGCCATTTTATACCCGCTTCATAACCCGATATTTTTGCAGAACTTATGTTAATATACTGTCCGGGCCATCCGCCGTCCCAGCCTATATAATCATCATATTTATTGTTAAAATACCCAAAGTCAAAGCTTAGTTTGCCGTTGTAGAAACTTTGTTCATAACCGACATCCCAGCCCTTGAGTTTTTCGGGGTCTAAATCTCTGTTTGGAAGCTGCATGCCTGCTATCTCGCCGAACATCTGATAAAAAGTGGGCGAAGAAATACTCTCACCCCAAGAGCCGCGGATTTTTGAGTAACTGTCTTTTATTTTAAAAGTAGGTAAAACTAAGGCAGCAGAGGCATTTGGGGTAATATAAGTACCGAATATCGAGTGGTTAATCATCCTTGCTCCGCCTTTAAGGATTAACTTATCTTTTATGTTAATGGTGTCATTAATGTAAATATCATTCTGCATTGAGTCTCCCCAGTAGGTATCATGGGTTGCGGGACCCCAAGAAGTTGCGTCATAGTCAGAAATTGAGGAAAATTTGTTATACTCCATATTGTAACCAACCGAGAACCGGTTCCAGTCTTTGTAGTTAAAATTGTGCTGTGATATGAAGTTAAGTCTTGTACCTCTGTAATAGCTTCTGCCATCGGATTCATCATGCAGCCAGGTCGGGTCTATCGGGTCTTGGAATTGGTAAAAAACATTTCTTGTTGTAAATATACCAAACCTTGTAGATGAGTCATAAATATTGTTTGGCTTTAAGTTAAAAATAGTTGTACTCATAATATCCAGGTTTTTAGTGTGGTCATTGTAATCTTGAATAAGAGTATCGCCATAACCGTTTACCCCGACTTGTTTTACTGCATTGTTAAGACGGAAAATTTGGCGCAACTCACCCTTGCCATCAAGAATTCTATATCCCGCATTTGTAACTACATTAAAGCTTTTGAAATCGTCATTTCCGAGCCTGACACGATTTCCTGACGGGCTGTCAATGCGGAGACCGCCATCAGTTTTAAGAAAGGTGGTGCTCAAGTAAAAATCTTTTTTCTCATCGCCCATTCCGTACATTATTCTCTCTTTAAATGTCGAGAAGCTTCCAAATTCGGAGCTCGTTTTAAACTGACCTTCACCGTATCCTTGTTTTGTGAATATACCGACTAAACCGCCCGAAGCTTGGGCACCGGACATATTACCCTGCGGGCCTCTTACAACTTCAATGCGCTCTATGTCATCAGAGAGATAGTTATTTAAATAAAACTTATTGTCCGAAGGGCTGTCCGCCCTTATGCCATCAACCGTTACACGAACCCTGTCAACGCCGCGTATTCTAAAGCTTGAAATGTCGCCTATAGACCCGCTGCGCTGAACAGTAACACCGGTCAGTTGATTCATCAATTCAGAAATAACAGGAGAATTCTGGTTTTCTATATCTTGAGATGTTATTACCTCAACTCCCGAGGTTGCATACTTTTTGGACTCAACCTTATTGCCCGGAGAGTAAACTTCGTCCTTACTCAGTTTTCTTGAAAAAGGGGAACCTTCACTCTCTTTTGTTTCTAAATGTAATTTTTGCTCAATAAACCGAGAATCTGTTTGAAGTTCATTTTGTACATCCTGCTGTGATTCTTGCATAGCAAGTGCGGGCATGGCAGCGACCAAACACACACATAGTGTAAAGCAAATCTTTTTCATAAAATTCCTTATGCTCGTAAGTAAACTACAAGGATATTCTGACTTAAAAAGCTAAACTTTTATCACAGTTGCGGCACAGTTTGGGGCTTACACCCAAGTTTCTCCTTGTTGATGATTTTACATTAGCATGATAAATGTATTTTGAAAAGGGTTAAATAAATATAAGCACACAGTTAGCTTGAGACTTTATAGGCGCCTTAGTAAAAAAATAGTATTCAGACTATATCATGGAGTTAGAAAGGAGGATTGAGATGTAGTTGTGCGATATGTTTGAATTTGGAGAGTAAAACTAAGGATAAAACTAATTATTTTCTCAATATAAACTAATACCCATACAGAGATTGGATTAGTGTGGAGATGTAGGTGGGGCAACTGAGTTTAGTTTGTTAACAAGCTTTTCCCAATATGATGCACCTTTAAAGTTGCCATACAGCAATTCAAACATTTTGGCCATTTTAGTTACAGGTAATGCAGCTACTACAGAAAGGTATTTAGGCATCACAGCTCAGGAATTAGATAATGCTTATGATGCACTTTGCGAAAATAAAGAAATAAATTCATATAATGAGGATTTTGTTCAAAATGAGAAATGGACACAGAACGGACTGTAAATTGACTTAGAGTTTGACATTTTTGTAGCTTGGTCTGACATGCAAGTCGGAAGTTGGCGCATAGACTTGCCCAGAACAAACATCAGCAAACAGCTTCAGCTTCTTCTTTTTTATTCAAAGGGTTCCACTTGTCGCTTTCATTATTCTTAATCAAATCTTGATAATAGCTTTCTTTATAATCCAAAAGCTCCATTTGCTGTTTTATCTCTTGCATTTGCTCTTGAGCCTTCTTTTTTGTTTCCCTTATTATTTCGTAGCGCTCGGGAATTGTTGAATCGCCGATTAAGCAAAGGTCAATATATTTCTTTATAGATTTATTGTCGGTGCCTACGCTTCTTAAGCACTTTACAATTCTTACCCACTCAATGTCTTTTTCATCAAACTTTCGGATATTATTCTTATCCCTTGTTATAAAGGGAAAAAAATTATTCTTAGCCCAAAATCTTATCGTATGCTCGCAAACATCCACTTTGTCTGCTACTTCTTTAATCGTATACATGAATTTACCTCTTTTTTATAAAACACTTGACTGAGAGCCACTCTCAAACTGTAAGATTATCATAACATAAAAGCTACGCTTTTTTGTTCATTCGCTCGGAAATCAAAAACTGAGTTTTTGTTCCACTCACTCATTTCAACATAAAAAGGAGGTAACTATGAAATATAGAAAATTAGGACAAGGATTGGAAGTATCTGCAATCGGCTTGGGCTGCATGGGAATGAGTTTCAGCTATGGCGAGCCGAAAGACAAAAACGAAATGATTTCTTTGATACATTCCGCGATTGAGTTGGGTGTTACCTTTTTTGATACAGCGGAAGTTTACGGCCCCTATACAAACGAAGAACTTTTAGGCGAAGCTCTTGTAGGTTATCGCGATAAGGTTGTTATTGCTACAAAGTTCGGCTTTGATGTTAAAAGCGGAAAATTGACCGAATTAAACAGTAAACCTGAGAATATTAAAAGAATGGTTGAAAGCTCATTAAAAAGACTCAAAACCGATAGAATTGATTTATTGTACCAACACAGAGTTGACCCTAATACACCCATTGAAGATGTTGCTGCGACAGTAAAAGAGCTTATTCAAGAGGGTAAAGTTAAATATTTTGGGTTATCGGAAGCGGGCGCGGGCACAATCAGAAAAGCCCATGCGGTGCAGCCTGTATCGGCCTTGCAGAGTGAATATTCGATGTGGTGGAGAGAGCCTGAGGTTGAAATTATCCCGACTCTTGAAGAGCTGGGTATTGGTTTTGTGCCATTTAGCCCTTTAGGCAAAGGGTTTTTAACAGGAAGATTTGACAGCACAACAACTTTCAAAAGTAACGATTTCAGAAGCAAAGTACCGAGATTTACTCCCGAAGCACTGGAAGCTAATCAAAAGTTTGTTAATTTTGTTAAAAAAGTTGCATCACAAAAAGGCGTAACTCCGGCTCAGATAGCACTTGCCTGGATTTTGGCTCAAAAGCCTTGGATAGTACCAATTCCCGGCACAACAAAATTAGAAAGATTAAAAGAGAATCTGGGGGCGGTTAATGTTGAATTAAGCGCGGATGAAATCTCTGAAATCAATTCGGAAATTTCAAAAATCGAAATCTTTGGCGAAAGATACCCCGAAGAATTGAACAAGCTGACAGGCAGATAGGAGTGGTAAAATGAGTAAAAAAGTTTTAATTATATCCTCAAGCCCAAGAAAAGGCGGCAACTCGGATACACTTTGCGATCAATTTATGAAAGGGGCACAGGAAGCCGGTAATGAAGTTCAAAAAATCTTTTTGAAAGACAAAACAATTAACTATTGTATGGCTTGCGGATTTTGCACAAAAAATGACTACTGCGGTTGCCCTCAAAAAGATGATATGGCGGAGATTTTGGATTTAATGATTGATTCGGATGTTATTGTAATGGCCACCCCTGTCTATTTTTACACCATGTGTGGCCAGCTAAAAACCTTAATTGACAGGTGCTGTGCGAAATATACAAAAATAAATAATAAAGAATTTTATTTTATTATGACAGCGGCAGACGGTGACAAGGGATGTCTAAATAGAACTATTGAAGAATTCAGAGGTTTTTTAGCCTGCTTATCGGACGCGAAAGAAAAAGGTATAATTTACGGCACAGGCGTTTGGGGTATGGAGGAAGTAAACGACACGGACCTGCCCAAAGAAGCTTATGAGATGGGAATAAATATTTAAATGTATAGGAGATAAAATTATGGAAAATTTTGTATACGATATTAAAACAAAAGCGTATTTCGGCAAAAATCAGATTGAAAATCTTGGTCAGATATTGGAAAAATACGGCAAAAAGGTCTTATTTGTATATGGGCAAGGCAGCATTAAGAAAAATGGAATTTATGACAAGATAATTGAAATCGCCAAAGAAAATAACCTTGAACTTGTTGAATTTTCGGGAGTTGAACCAAATCCGTTACTAAGCACAGTAAAAAAAGGAATTGAACTTGCAAAATCCCAAAATGTCGATTGCATTCTCGCCGTCGGCGGTGGGAGCGCTGTAGATTGCGCTAAAGCAATAGGTACAGGGGTAAAATACAACGGTGATGTTTGGGATTTCTTTTGCGGCAAAGCTGCGCCAAAAGATTCGCTGCCCGTTGTTGGGATTGTAACTCTTGCCGCCAGCGGAACGGAGATGTCGCCCTTTAGCGTTCTTACAAATGAAGAAACCATGGAAAAATACGGCATGGCAAGCGATATTATAAGATTAAACGAAGTTATTCTTGACCCTGTTTATACATTCTCAGTTAATGCTTTCCACAGTGCCTGCGGGGTGGCAGATGCAATGAGCCACATTATGGGGGGCTATTTTTCAAACAACAATGAATATCTTCAAGACAGAATGTGCGAAGCGGTTTTGAAAACTCTTATACATTTTGGGCCGAAAATTCTTGAAAACCCCAAAGATTATGAAGCAAGAGCACAGATTTTTTGGGCATCGACAATTGCCATAAACAGAATTTTAAATTACGGCTTGAAACCCGCTTGGTATGAATGCCACACAATGGGGCAGGCATTGAGCGCTAAGTATAACATAACACACGGTTTGAGCCTTACTTTAGTTCACCCGAAATGGTACGAATTTTGTATAAAGAATGGCAAAATAGATAAATTCGCAACCTTTGGCAGAAACGTTTGGGGCTTAGATGGTGATGACGAGACTGTTGCTAAAAAATCCATAGAAGAATTGAGCAAGTTTTTCTTTGATACTCTAAAATTACCGAAAAGTTTGAGTGAAGTTCTTGAAAACATTGACAAGGCGGACTTGAAAAAGATAGCCGAAACTACGTCGAAAAATTGCAGCTCCGAAAATTGGTATGCGCCAACAAAGGCAGAAGATATTGAAGAGATTTATAATTCAATTTATTAATACCCTAAGGCACAGTATATCCCCCGTCAACGGCAATGGCTTGGCCGACAATAAGGCTTGCGGCAGGGCTGCAAAGCCAAAGAACGGCTGCGGCAACTTCTTCGGGGCGGCCTAAGCGTTTGTTAGGCAATTGTTCAATTAGCGCTTGCATTGCCTCAGGCTCTCTAGCTATCATCTCATCAACCATAGGCGTTTTGATGGTGCCGGGGCAAACGGCGTTTATATTTATCCCTCTTGCGGCGTATTCAAGAGCTGCGCTTTTTGTTAAACCGATAACTCCGTGCTTGGATGCGTGATAAATCCCTCTTTCTGCGATACCTATCAGTCCGCCTATGGAAGAACAATTAACAATCGCACCGCTTTCTTGTTTGCGCATTTGACGCAATTCATACTTCATGCAATTCCACACACCGCGAAGATTAACCCCCATTACTTTATCAAATTCTTCACTTGAAGCGTCAGCGGTTTCAGCAATGGGGCTGTTTATGCCGGCATTGTTATAAGCCATGTCCAAGCGGCCAAAGGTGGATACAATATGTTCAACCATTTTTTCAACTTCTTTTTCATTAGCCACATCGCAGCGGATTGAGATTGCTTTATGCCCTGCGGTGATTAGTTCATTCATCTCTTTTGTAGAATCATCTATGTCGGATAACACAACAGTTGCACCGGCCTCGGCAAATGCTTTTGCTGTTGCTAAACCTATTCCGCGTTTTGCACCTGTAACAAGTGCGATTTTATCTTTCATTGTTTCGTTCATGGTATTTTCCTTTCGTTGTAATTTTAGTACCCGACCTTTTTTTGCTCTTCGGCAGGATATTGTTTTTGTCTTGTTGTTCATTTTGCCGATTAATTGATTCGCTCATGATTTCACCTTTATTTATTTTAATAATAAAGGGTTAGAGCGACTCTAAGTCAATCATTTTGTATTAAAAGTTTTAAGGGATTTATTTAATTATTTAACCCGGCAAAGCCCCGATTTGCTTCATTATTCCCATTATATCAGGGTTTCCTATATCATCTGTAAATTTTCCGTCTTTAATATAATAGAAATTCATGCATCTTACTTTGAACTTTTTACCCGTTGCATCAAAGCCAAAAAAGTTTCCGTCATGGGTGCCTGTACAAGTATAGCGAACAGCAATTTTGTCGTCTTCGGCAATCATCTCATCTATTTTCCATTGGACATCGGAAAAAGAGTTTCTCATCATATAAACAATTTCCAGATAACCTTTTGGACCAATTAACGGCTCGCTGTGTGTCGGGGCATAAAACATTGCGTTTTCATCAATAAGTTCTTCTGCCAATTTCTCATCGGCGGCGTTTATCATTGTTTCGAATTTTTTCATTAACTTTTTGTTTTCTTTGATTGTCATAATATTCTCCTTTTATTTTTTATGCTTGCTGACACCGTAAAAACTATTGGCTTATGTCTCCGAACCAATATGCTTTTTCATAATAATTGCCACCCAATTATTCCTCTTTATTGTTAAGAGGAATGCTGCCTGTATCAAATAAAGTTTGTGTATATAATTTCTTCATTGTCGGGTCTGCTTAATCCGTTTTGTTTACCAAGTTCAATGCACTTCAAAAGCCAGGCCATATTTCGGCCGAGAGTCCTCATTGTCTGCAAGCCTTCTATATCCCCGGGCACATCTTCAGGCACAAGCCCATGGACATTATTCCAGTATTGGCTTGATACAACCGGCATGTTGTTAATGGTAAAATACTTGTTTATTACATCAAAACTCGCGGTTGTGCCGGAGCGCCTTGCCACAACCACGGCAGCACCCGGTTTGTATGCAAAGTTATCTCCGCCTGCGAAAAATACTCTATCCAATAATGACAGGATTCTTCCTGTCGGATGTGCATAATAAACAGGAGAGCCGAATATAAAACCATCACAGTTTTTGGCTTTTTCTATTATCTCATTGACAATATCATTCTCGAATACACATTTGCCTGTTTTTTTAGTCCTGCAAATACGACAACCACAACAGTCCCTTAGTTCTATATTGCCTGTATCAAGGATTTCTGTTTCAATGCCTTCTTTTTTAAGGGCAGCAGCAACTTCGTTTAAGGCAGAATAAGTAGAGCCTTTTTTATTTGAGCTTCCATTTATCAATAATACTTTCATATCTGTTTTCCTTCTATTTTACTACTCCGATTTCATTCAGCCATTTGTCTATTTCACCTTGAGTAGAAGTGTTTCCGCAAAATTCACCCCCTTTTAAAATTTTTGATTTTGGCGCCAGTTTTGCTATGTCAGCAAACGTTCTTGCTTGACCGCCCCCGCCGTGGGTGCAAAAAGGCACGACGGTTTTCCCTGATAAATCATATTCAGACAAAAACGTTAAAACAGGAGGTGCCATTGTTCCCCACCAAATTGGTGTACCAATAAAAATCACATCGTATTTTTTAATGTTATCAACTTTGGTTGTTAATTCGGGCTTAAACCCTTCTGCAACTTCTTTTTTTGCCTGTTCTGTTTGTTCTTTGTATGTGGGAGGATATTTGTGCGAGGTCTTTATTTCAAAAATGTCGCCGCCTGCTTTTTTATGGATTTTATTAGCCACTTGTTTTGTGTTGCCCGAATGTGAATAATAAACCACAAGAATTTTCTTTGCGTCAACGGTTTCCGCATTTACCGAATTTAACAGTGCGCCAATTGCTACAACAAATGTTATTGCAATTAATGTCGAAATTTTTCTCATTTTTTACCTCTTTTTGTTTTTATAGTTACCTTAATTTAATAATAATAGATTAGAGCAACTCTCAGTCAAGTGAAAAAACATTTCCGCCTTTTCTTCCGACTTAATTTTAAGGCTTTCAAAATTGATGAAATGTCCCATTTGTGCTCATCAGCAAAAGCTAGATATAATAGTCAATTAAGACATATTAAAAATTTTAAACGGAAATTTAATGCTGTTTTGAGTAAGCAAAAGAGATAATGGGACTTGCTGAAAATATTTTAAAACAAACAGACGACAGAGAGAGGGACGTAGCGACAGCCCAATTATTGAAATATCAATCTGAATTAGTCCCCGTAAATGGCTGGCAAAAAGCTAAAACGCTTCGCAATTTGTCTTTACTGTTAAACCCAAAAACTATTGGGAGAAATATTGTCGGCAACGGATTATTTAACACTTTTGATACTGGCTCAAAATATTTAGCTGCCGGAATTGATAACGTAGCAAGCAAATTTACTGGCAATAGGACAAGGGTAAATCCACAATAAAAACCAGTTTTCAAGGTGCTATAAAGGGTACAAAAGAGGCTTTCGAGGACGCAATATTGGGGATTGACACTCGTACAGGAATTGGCGGGCGTTTTGACTTGCCAGCACGAAAAAGCTTTAAGGATCCTGTTTTGGGTAATCTTGAAACTGCTCTTGATATTGGTTTAAGAGTGCCAGATAGAACATTTTATCACGGTGTCCTTGAGGAGAGTGTAGCAAACCAATTAAAAGCCCAAGGACTGAAAGAAGCAACGCCGGAAATACTGGAAATGGCAAGAAAAGAAGCCTTAGAGGCTGTTTTTCAAAATGATAGTGCCGTTTCTCAAGCCGTACTTGGTGGTAGAAAAGCCCTGAATAAACTTACAAATCGGATTTCTCCAAACGCAAAAGATTTTGGCTTGGGTGATTTAGCCATTCCTTATGCCCAAACTCCTGCAAATATAGTACAACAAGGTATAAATTACAGTCCTGCAGGATTTATTAAAGCTGTAGTGAATGGTAGCAAGGGCAATCAGAGACAAGCTACTTTGGACGCAGCAAGAGGCATTATTGGGACAGGAACAATGGGAGCTGGCTATGGTTTGGCAAAGAATGGAATTGCAAATGGTGATATAGAAGATTTTCAAGTAAGAAAAAATCTTGAGACCATAAATGAAAGACCATTTCAGACAAAAGCTCCGTGGAGCAATACTTCCTATTCTCAATTAGAGCCAATGAGCATTCCTTTTAGTGCTGGAACCGCTTTAACGCAAAAAGACAAAGAGAAAGCTATACAAGCCGCTTTAGGGGCTATGCTCGAATTGCCAATGCTTGACGGAGTTAGTCGTTTTGTTAAGGATAATCAAAACTATGGTTAGTCCTGAAAGTGTTATACAGCGCAAAATTAACAACAAATTAAACAAGGGTCAAACCAAAATGGACAGAATAATGGGAAAAATTGACAATCAAATTATAGAAAACATAATGTACGGGGGAAAATAAATGAATATACCTAACATTTTTATTGCCGGGACAAAAATAAAATCAGGTGAAGTAAATGAGAATTTTCAAACCTGCAAAAACGCAATTGATCTGAATGGAGTAGAAATAAACGAAACCAAAGAAAGCATTAGCGAGGTAAACAAGCGTTTTGATAACATAGAGCCTCAAATTATGCCGGATTATGGCAATATTTATAACGATAAAAGTTTTATTGTCTCGGATGAAATAAACAAAATAATGATTAAAAAAGGTACAAAAATTCGGCTTGTTATTTCAGATGACGACACAAGATATTTACAGATTACCGAAGACACTGAATATAATATATTTGAGATTATGGACACTGGAATATCATCATTGACGCCCGGAGTTGACTATTATATTTATGTTGTTCAAAAAGATGATATTGACAGCGAAACCGAAGAAATAATTAAAACCATTGAACTAAAAGCATCTCTGAATAGTACATACCCACAGGAATATAACGCAAATAATACGAGAAAAATAGGCGGTTTCCATACACTTTGTGTAGGTGTAACATCAGCGAATGCTCCTGCACAGCTCGATGGAACTCAACACCCTGCAATCGGGTACAATGCAGGTGATATTATTCCTAATTCGGTGTGGTGCTTATCCCATAGACCGCAGTCAGAGCCTAACGGGATGGTTTATGTTGATTTGCTTGATAAATGGGTCGATATATACTTGCAAAGTGGCAAAGATGGCGCCTTAACATCTGTTTTTGGAGCAGTCGTAGCAGATAGCAGACAACAACAAAACCACCAGTGGGATATGCAACTAACAAAAAAAATGCTTGCAACAGATAATGATTTCAATATGTTTGTCGAGGGCAGTAACCAAAAAACGGCTATATATGGCTCTGCAAGCCCTAACCCAAAAACAGCGGGCGGGCACGTTGACACAGCAGGTAAGCGTATGATTTCAAAATTCTTTGTGGAAGAATGTTGCGGATTTCTCTACCAGTGGCTTGACGAGTTGGGCGGCAATGGAGGAACAACTTGGAATAATTATGATGGTGATAATACAAGGGGTAATACTTATGGTGTTATTTACGCCCTGCACGCAGGCGGTTATTGGCTCGCTGGGGTGTCCTGCGGTTCTCGTTGTCGCAATGCGAATAATAGTCGCTCGTATGTAAGCACAACTCTCGGTGGGCGAGGTGTGAGTTTATCGTTAAGTTGTACACATAAATAAAGGAGAAAAAACTATGAGAGGATTTCCAAAGTTCTTAAATTCTAAGCAGGACTATTTGAACTGTTTAGCAGACTTTCCCAATGAAACAAAAGCCGAATTGCAAAGGCTTTTAGATACGCGTTATGCATTTTTTGATGTGGCAGTTATAGCGGATGAGGGCATAACCGATGATACTCACAGGGTTGTTTCGTCAGGCGATGACAAAATTCAGCAGGAATTGAGGGAAGACCCGACTGCTGAAATTTTCAGAAAGGGCTTTACCGTACAAGAAGTAGAGGGGTTGATAAATGCTTAAATTAAGATATGATGCAACGACTGGAAAAGTCGGCAGTGCATATGATGTAGATATTGAAGTGCCTGAACCGTTTTTAGAGATTACGGAAGAACAACACGATAAAATAACAACAGATGAAAATAATATTTATTTTGTTGAAAAAGGCAAATTAACACCTAAAAACAAACTTGAAATTGAGCAGAAAGAGTGGTTTTTGCAAAATTATTTCCAAACATTTTTAGGTTTTATAAAATTCAAACCCACGCTCAAAAACGGTGATACGGTCGATTTTATTTCGTTGTTGCCTCAATATAAAAGTGTTGCACAGGCTTTAGGTTCATTGCAGGCAAATGCTTTTATATATTATGATGAACCCGATTATACGCAAGAGCTTACACCTGCATATTTAGAGAATATTCAACATTTAAGCCCGCAGATGTCATTTACTCAATACTGTGCGCTTGAAATGGAAGTAACAACAGCCTATCAAAAGGCATTTTTCGGTTA
>Ga0153945_1000020_pt1 | contig 59179 bp, 56 predicted proteins | sample TSNJ029MetaG_FD_104720 | JGI IMG/M metagenome (GOLD analysis project Ga0153945, IMG submission 104720) | Attine ant fungus gardens microbial communities from New Jersey, USA - TSNJ029 MetaG | ecosystem: Host-associated > Fungi > Mycelium > Unclassified | place: USA: New Jersey, Wharton State...
CAAGTTCACTACAACACTAATTAGCACTTTAACTAAACTCGGCAAAGAGGAAGATATTGAATACTTGAATAAGTATCTAAGAAATTATAACCGCGTGAATGACTTTATAAACAAGGGTCAAAATACTCCCGACACCGTAAAAGATGCTGTAGCGAAAATAGTTGAAGGGATCAAGAGGAAGACTTCCTAGTGGCAGCAAACCCGCCACAGTAGTGAAATATTAAAAAATATTAATTTTCAAGAGCATGCTCAAATAATAAGATATAATATAATCGGTGGATAACACCTCTTGTATGGGTCAGTCCTCGATGACAACGCCTTCTGCAAGGAGTAGCGAAAGCGAAGTATATAGTGAAGATGTGTTCTTTTTTTATTAATTAGATTTGGAATTAATATAATATCCAAGGAATATGCGCGCAAGTTTGCGTTTATATATTTATAGCAATTGTTGCACCCCTGAAATTACCCTATTTTCTGCACGAGTGATTTTCCACACCAGTATTACGCCATATTATAGAAAGGATAACGAAGAACTCAAAGAAAATTCGACCGAGCATTATATCGTTCGTGAGCTTCTATGCTCCGCATCTACTTGCGCCGATATTAAAACCGAGATTGAAAATTTCATTGTGCAGGGTAGTCAAGTCAAGCTCTCGTGCTTATTTGATAAATTCTCAACACTGCCGTATGGTTTAACAAAGTCAATAATATCAATACTTTTACTTGATATACTGGTTAAAAACAAGGATATATTGGCGATTTATGAACAAGGACAATTTCAATTAGGACTCAACCCCTTAATGTTTGACCGCATGGTATATGCTCCTCAAAACTTTGAGTTAAAAAGGACTGTATTTGAGGACACACCCATTCTTGAGGAAATTTCAATGATTGTCTTGCCCGAAAAATCGAAGAATATTCTTGAGATTACAAAGGGATTGATTAACTCGATACGAAAACTTGAGAAATATACACTTACGTCTGAAAGACTCTCAAAGCCGACCGCTCGATTTAGGAATGCGATTCTAAACGCTAAAGACCCGATAGTTTGTTTTGTAGAGACATTCCGGAAATCTTATGCGACAAACCCCTCTGTGAGTGTGATGGGACTTTCACAAAAGTATTTGACGAAGCGGTAAGTGAGTTACAGTCGAATTACTCATTATTATTAAATGAATTAAAAGAGTTTCTACTCCAAGAGTTTAATACTGTGTCGAGAGAGGATTTGACCGAAAGATTTAATAGCACTACCGAATTTTTATCATCGGATGATTTAAAAATCTTTCATAACAACGTAAAAGACACCATCTCATCCGAAACCCGTTGGCTAGAGAGAATTGCAACTTTTATTAATAAATCACGAGTACCGAAAGACTGGTCAGACAATGATGTTGCGGATTTTAAGGTCAAAGTAAAAGTGCTCTCACAAAAGTTTTTAATGATTGAAGCAACGATAAGTGATACACCCTACGTACTTGATGGGCTTATGTTGCATACATTTGATAGCGTATTAAATCTAATGCCGACAATGTGAGAGAAAATGTATATTGCTAGGAGGCTTATAAATGAGTAAAGAGCATCACTTACTAAGTATGTCAGGGGCAAAGACTCGACAGCCTTAGCATTCTTCATAAAAGAAAGGCAGCCCGAAATATTTGAAAAACTTGAACTTGTATTCTGCGATACCGAGTGCGAATTGCCCGAAATTAGGGGTACGGATCACAAAATTCGTTTCCGACTTTTTTGAGGAAAATTTTCCGCCTTTGGGGAGGGTCGGCTTCAAAAGTCCCGTGCCCAAATAATAAAACTAAACATAATAACGCCCTAGCACTGGGGGGATGGGCTTTTTGTAAATTAACATAGAGTTACAGAAAAAATAACAGGGAGTTTTAGAAAAATTTTAAAATAGAATTCAAAATTACAATTTTGATTAAGTAATGTAATTTTTCCAAATTTTTAAGCAATTATAAAATATTAGGCGCATTATTCTAAAAAAAGGTGAATTATTGTGCAAATTTATTCAACAAATACGTTTAAATGCAAAGCTTGCACAGATTTGGGCAAAAATCAAAATAATCGATTATCAAATGCCACACCAACTTTTTCCGGCAATAAAAATAATTTTAATTCCATTGTTAATGTACTTATTGACACTTTGCAGATGAGTATAAAAATGAACTCTGTTATGCTTGATTTGTTCCAAGATAGTATTTTATCGCAACAAAATATAATGAGAGATTCTTTAGCCAAGTTAAAAGAATTAGAGTTTGAAGCTCGTCCTGAAAATATTGAATTTATTGAAGCAGAAACTTTAGAAGAAGCAACGGACTTCGCAAAAAATACGTTGGGTGTTAAGAATTACAATATAAGTAATTTAGCGAGCGCAAATATAGTCAATGAAGCCCTTGTTGATGTGAGTAATTTAGCCAATGGTAAATGTCCTCTACCGGAAAAGATAACATACGAAAATTTGTATGGACCGGCTGCACAAATGCAAAACAGGCACCTTATTCTTGATAAATATTCTTTTGAAGATTGCTACAATTTTAACCGTTTACAATATATTTATCATGAAATGGGGCATTTGCTTCATACAAATAATATTGTATCAAAAGAAAGCCATGGGATAGTATCAGAATGTCAAAGACACATTAAAGAAAGTGAAAGTCAACTTGCGGTATTAAGCTCAAAGATAGAAGAAGATAAGAAAAAATTAAAACAATTGCAAGAGCTATTAACTCCTTCTCCAAAAACATTAAGCGAAAAGTTGGCATCGTTTTTTAATACTAAACACAATAAAAAGCCGGAAGATATTCTCAATGGAATTAGGGAGTCTATGCTTGCCGGAAGCATTGACGAGAAAGAGGCGGAAGAAGACATTGAAGAAAAAGAAGATATATTAATATTATTATCAAAATGGGGCGATAAGGAAAAGGCTATAGCAGAAAAAGTTTCAGAGTATGCAGCCACATCCTCAAAAGAGTTTGTAGCCGAAACTTTTTCCCAATTATGTATAAAAGGAATAAAAAGAATGCCCCGCGAAGTTATGGATTTGTATAAAAAATATAATGGACCAATATTGAATGATTTTTAGCATAACATTTTAGTTCCGCAAAAAAGTTCTGTATCAGTTCCGTTTGAGCAGAAAAATTTATACAAAAGGAACTTTTCCGGAACTCTCTGTTACAAAAAAATATTAGTAACAGCAGGGGGTACGGGTAATTTTGTGCAAATTATACGGAACTTACAATTTTTTATTTTTCTAAAACTCAAAAAACACCCCTAAATTACCGGCATAACACGGATGGTATTCCGTTCTTCTTTTCCGACTTTGTCTGTTACTGTAAACCTTAACGCTGTAAGAACAAGGGCTTAAGGTGTTTTTAATTGCTTTTTCATTCCAAAAAATTTTGGGCACGAAATGGGACTTTTGGGACTTTTAAATCAAAAACCATCCGACCCCTCGGGCAAGTTAAAATCCAAACACAACGGGCGATACAGCCCTATAAACTAAACTGCCTGCAATACCTAAAGTCCCTGTAACTGGGGTTATTAATGCAATTTGAATTGGTTTCCGACCGCCCGTGTTAGGCTTTGCGTTTAGAATAGAGGCAGAATTTGAGCGATTGACTGAAAAGTCCCAAAAGTTACTTTTTTGCACAATTTTTGCATGAAAAAACCCGTTATTTTCCGGTGACAGAAATTTATTAAGCCCAAAACCCAAACACGGTTTGGTTTTTCGCGATTGAAGCAATCATGCAAAATAGTGACTTTTGAAACGACCTATTTTTAGTCGGAAACAAAGGCGGAAGCGCTTATGTCGTTTAAATTAGAGGCATATCATTGTTTTTTGCTCTCTGTAAAATATGCTATTTTATCTTCAAATAAACAGAAAAAGTACGCATTTCAGTCAACTATTATTGCAAAACTTCTAATAATTTCTTCAAATTCGGGTTGCTTTTATATGAATTTTTGTCATTCGAGTATTCTTTCAAAAGCACAAATAGCCGGCAGCTTTTGTGTTAATATAAAAAGATGAAAGAAAAACTTCTATACATAATTGCAGGAGCAAACGGAAGCGGTAAAACCACACTTGCCGAACTTTTGCTCGAAGCGAAAGACTTGGAATTTCTTAATGCGGACGAAATTGCAAAAGAAATTGCACCTGATGCTATGGATAAAGTTCTCATAAGTGCAGGCAAAGAATATTTAAGGCGCAGAAACGAGTTTCTTGATAAAGAAAAGTCATTCGCAGCCGAAACCACATTAGCCGGACAAAATATTGATAACCTTATTTCAAAAGCCAGAGAACGAAATTATAAAATAGTTTTAGTTTATATTTACTTAAGCAAATTCACAACTTGTATTAAAAGAGTTAAAACAAGAGTTGAAAACGGTGGGCATAATGTTCCGCCCGAAGACATAACTCGTAGATATTTCAGAAGCGTTGTTAATTTTTGGGATAAATATAAAGGTATTGTTGATGAATGGTCTTTATTTTATAACGGCGAAGAGTATAATCCCATAAGTGTGGCTGATGGAAACAGAGAAATTTGTGATATAATAGAAAAAGATTTATATGAAAATTTCTTGCAAGTAGTAAAAATCGCAAAGGATGAAATCAAAATTGTGCAATAGTGAAACTTTGAAAATTCTAAATATTTTTACAAGAGCGACTCGTTTGGCTCAGGCGAGAAACAGCCATGAGTTTTCATACGAAATTTCTGAAACTGTCGCAATGGAACTTTTGAAACAGGCATTTCCCCGTAACAAAGACTTGATAAATCAAGCATCTATTTTGGCAAATATTTTAAAATCAAATTTGGCTTAAGTCGCTAAATCTCAAATCATCAAACATAAAGTTTTCGAGGTTAAGTTTCTGCTTGATTTTAGCAAAATCTTCCCTAGTTTTTCGCTTTTGACGTTCTCTTGAAAGTTTGTCACCGGTTAGAATATCGTTTAGTTTTAATTTTTCTTGCATTACTTTTTCTATGATTGGAAGTAAATATTTGTACTCTGCTTCTAAAATTGAAAACAATTGCTCAACTTGATTTTTAGTTAAAACCTGTATTTCACGTTTTGGAATTTTCTCAAGCCGTTTCACTTCGAAAACGCAAGTCCTTTCGATATAATCTTCGTTTTGAAAATATTTAATAAGTTGATTCAAAAGGGCAAGAATGTTTTTAATTCGCCTTTCGCTTGTTTTATTGTTTTGCATATAAATCTTGAATTTTGAAACATCTTCAACGGTTATATTTTTGAGTTTGAATTTTTTGAAATACGGAATGATTTGAGAATTGAAAAGAGTTTTATAGGTTTTTAATGTCCAATCAGACAAATTTTTATTTTTACAAATTACTAAAAAAGTTTTAATGGCCTCAATCATTGTAATTTCAGAGTTTTTAACCTCGATATTTTTATCAATTATCTTGTAATTTTCTTTTCTCTGTTGAACTTCAGCGTACTCAAAAAACTTTCCTGCGAGTTTGATTTTATTTTCGGTTACAAGTTTATTCATAGTTTCGATTGTTAAATTTTCATCCAAATCCCCCATAATAATCAAATCATCCAAAGTAAAAATTTTTAATTTTTTTGCAATTTTTAAAATCAAATCATCCATTCAAAATCTCCTTCGCGATTTCTTCTGTAATTTCGCTCAAAGTGTTTGCTGTTGCAGCTTTTTCTAAGGCATCAATCGTTCGCACAATTTGCCTGAAGCGTTTGTATTTATTGTGGATTAATCTTATCGCTCCATCTGTGATTTCAACTTCTGACAACTCGTTCACAATTTGTTTTACATCAGCAAATTCAAATTCTTCAAAATGATAAATCTCCGAAATTCTGTCAAGCAGGTGGTTATGCTTTTTTAGTTTATGTTTTGCAAGATTCATACCCACAAGCACAATCGGTACATTTGTTTCATCATGTAAGTCGCGAAGACTCTCAATCGCCCGAAAATCTGTCAGCAGATAATCAATTTCATCTACTATAATTATCTGTGGCTTTGACTTGAGTGAATTTACACATTGCCTGAAAATATCTGCAGTATAAAACCTTGGAATGTCGCCAAGCTCTTTGGCAATTTCTTCTAAAAGCCATTTTGGAGTCATTGAATTTGTGGCACGGATATAAATCCCGTCTTGCTGAATTGCAAGATAGAGGGCGGTTTTAGTTTTGCCCAATCCCGCCTCGCCATAAACAAGTCCGATTTTACTTATGTTATCAGGCTTACTTTTAAGGTTATAGATCAAATTCATAAAGCCTTTAACGTTTCTCGTGTGAACAAATGTTTTATTCATGTCAACCATCCTTAGTTTTGCCTTCTTTTTCCGAAATCTTTGATTTCGTGAAAAATGGCCTCACGGTTTTACTTTTAGTGTTGAATTTTTGCTTATGTTTGCAAATAGTGAGAACAAATATTTTGTTCATATTCCCTGCATTCCTTTGAATTTTTATATTTCCAAAGCCAAGTTCTTTCCGCTTGATTTGTGCAACCGTGCTTCATTAAATATTCATATCTCTCAAAACTATTTTTAAACAAAGGCTTTGAGTGTGGATTGTATTTTTCTTTTGGCGGCTTTTTGTGAGTTATTTTTGGTGCAATTTCAATTATCGGCTCAACTTTTTCCTCAATCATCTCGAATTCCAAAATTTTCAAATCATCGATACCCAAAAATTCTCTAGCAGCTTTTATGGTCTTATTTTTCAGCTGTTTTTGTTTTTGAATTTTCTGCTTATAATCCTCAATATCTTTGATTTCGCCCGTGTGACAAGCAAGCGGGTGAGTCAAAGTCGAACGCAGCGCCTTGCACAAAAACTTGCCTGTGAGGGTGTAAACCTTGATATGACTCAAATCAAAGAGGCTATACTTAATGATAACCTTTTGGCGAATACCATAAAGTGCATCGTCGAAATAATCTGCTTTTAAAAACCTAATTCCCTGACTGGTAATGGTTTTAATCTCCTGTGCCAACATCAAATCATCAAGCAGTTGTTCATTAATTTCTTGTTTCTCAGTCCCTGCAAGTTTTTCCTTGATAGTTTTTGTCCTGTCATTCGGACAAGGTTGAGAATGCTTGTACTCAAGCCAGGCGTCAATCATTTTTATAGCCTGTTCAATAGTCGGGACGTAATTTTTATGAACTTCTTTGTGGAATTTCTCGTTTCTTCTTAGCCTTGCCGGTTTATTTTCAATACTTGTCCCAATATAGCTTGGCAATAATTTCTCAAAACTCTCCTGCATTTCAAGGAAAAATCTTTCAATTACTTTCGCCCTTGCGTTGTAAGGATTAGCAAAAATCGGCGTTATGCCGAGCTTTTCATAAATTCCCGTAAAACCGAGTTCTCTGAAATCCCTATCCCCCTGAAAGAACTTCGCCTTAAAAGCCCTGCCGTTGTCCTGATAAACAAATTTCGGGAGTTTACCCATATTCAAAATTGCATTTCTCAACGCCGATGCGATGTTTTGAGTATTTTCCTCAAGCATGATTTCATAACCAATCAATGCAGTTGATTTCCAATCCAAAAATGCAAGCAATGTGGCTCTGCAAGGTTTTCCCGTGAAGGGATTTATTACTTGAAAATTCAGCTTTTTGCCATCTGCGACAAGAACCTCTCCGACTTCGATTTTTGACAAATCTCTTTTAATATGTGGAATAACCTCTTCTTTCAAAACCTTTTCGCCTTCACGCAGCAAAATCCATTTGTCATAATTGTGGGTCCGATACCAATTCGCAAACCGCCTAAAAGTCGGTGTTGCGGGAACGTATTCCTGCCCTTGATTTTTCAAAACATATTGCGTTAATGAAATAGCCTTGCCGACACTGAATTTATTGGGATGCAACAGCAGTTTCAAAAATATCTGCTTTTCAAAATCGTTCAAAGTTGTTCTGCTCTCGCTCACATACTGATAATTCGGCAACAACAACCTGAAATCCGAACTATTACCCAGAACCCGCTTCCACCTCTGCAAAGTTCCTATTGAAACATTGCCGAGAGTTGAATAAATAACCGGGAACAGAACTTTGGAATTGTATGCATCCAAAAAATCCCCGTCAAACTTTGTTTTATTCTTTTGAGTTTTTCTCTGAATTTGCCACTCTTTAACCAAATCAAGCCTTGCAAGTGCGACTTCTTTTGCTTTATCGGGTTTATGAAACCCAACCGGAATCGGCAGCAAGGGCTTTTCTTCAACTTTGACAATCTTGTTCAAATATTTATCCCGCAACTCTGGTTCAATACTTGATAAAAGAATTTCAAAACTGCTTCCGCCCTGAACTTTGACTTCTCGAGTCTGATATTTTAATTTTGCCAAACGAACCGCACGGTTGCTTACGCCCTTTAAATCCGCTAATTCTTTGATTGTAATATATTTTTCCATACCTCTATCTATCACTCTTCCAACTCGAAATTGGAAGCCTTTGTGTCGAAAATGAAACGGTTATTTGTGATAGAATGAGATAATATATGAAAGAAAAATTTACAGAATATATAGAAAAATATACTAACGCATCTCGCTCAAGCAAAAAATATGCAGGTGCCCTCAATACTATTTCAAAAATTTTGGGTTATGATTTATTCAAAATTATATCTACACCACAAATATTAAAGATAAAAGATGAATTGAGTAATAATCATGAGTACCAAAAAATCAATAGTGTTGGGCATGATATGTATTATCGAGCATTAGAATACTATATAGACTTTTTGAGTACAACTATTGAAAAAACTATAACAATTCTTGATGATAACGGCATGAAAGAAACCGTTAAAGAAGAGCGTGAGGGAGAATTTGTAGAAAGAAGAATTCTATCCAGAAAACGCAATCAAGAAATTGTAAAGCAGGTTAAGGAGCGAGATAATTACACTTGCAAATGCATAACTTGCAGCTTTAATTACAAAAACAAAATAGTGCAGGCGCATCACTTAACTCCGCTATCGGAAACGGATGGCGAAGTTGTTATTAAGCCCGATGATTTAATCACATTGTGCCCAAACTGCCACTCAATTGCACACCTTTTATTAAAAGAAGACCCAAAATATCAAAACAGGGATGTTTTGTTAGAAAAACTTTTTAGCCTAAATTTGACCACTTGAAATCTTCCGGAGCAGAGTTATACTGGACAATGCCAAAGGAGATTTCATATGGGAAAACGTGAAGAAAACAAGAAACGTAAGGCTCAATTTGAGTTACTGTTGAAAAAATTTGAAAACCGTAAGAACAAAACAACAAATCCATTCTTGCAAAGGCGCGAAAAAGCTATAAGGTTCAAGCTATTCCATTATGGCTATACTCAAAAATATCTGGCCAAAAGACTCGATTTGACCGAATCATATATCACCCGCCTAATCAACGGCGAACGCTATAACCGCGATTTCGAGGCTTGGATTAAAAGCAACCTGTACTTTAACTACTTGAGCCTTTAATTTTTAAATACTGTTTAAACGCTTTTTAACACCTGTTTAAACGGTGTTTAAATTTTCTTAATTTTTGCTTCAGCTAAAATCAGCTCTGTATCTTCATTTAATACGCTGGCAAGCCATTTCATCGGGCTAAGAATTGTCGAATTAATTTTCTCAACAATAAAAACAATAATGTCAGTCTTAAAAGCATCCGCTAATAAAATCATCTCACCTATATTTTCAGGTAAAGTATTTTCGGAAGCGTAAAATAAAATCTGCCTCTCTGTAATATTTTCTTTGCCTGTAATGCAAAAAGGTCTTTCTGATAGACCTTCTTCACCAATCCTTATGCCGATTTTATTTTCAACAAAATCAATGTTTTCAATTAAAAACCGATAAAGTTCATCAATGCATCCAAACTCTTGTTCAAATTGAAATGTCTTTAACTCAGTATTCATAATGTTTCTCCTTGTATTTTACACACAAGGAACATTACACTGAAAGACACCAGAAAAGACTAAAAAGGCGATTAAGATGAAACATTCGGACATAACGAAAATTAAATTGCGTAATGTCAAACCTCTATGCTTTTGTTAAAAATTCATATACAATATCTGTAATTTCGGCTTCATCTAAGAAGTCTACATTAGTGACAGCAGCATATCTTCTGAAATATTTGACGCATTCACGCATAAAGTCCACAGTTATTCTTTTTTCATCCTGACATTTTTTAAGTCCTGACAATATTCCTTTTATAACTTTTTTATTACCACAAAATGGCGTGTCTAAAATATCAGTCCAAATTGTTTGTGCGCTCAAAAGGATTTTTGTTAAATGATACGGATCGGCATTGTTTTCATCATATGTTAAATATCCGGCCCACCATAATCTGGAAATTGCATTATCTGTCATTAAGCCGCTCGTGCCGTTTACAAAAAATTTTTCATTAATTGTCTTTTGAATTTCTCTGCTATCCTTAATCCATCTGGATACCACATAATCCTTAAACGTTACATGTGCAAGATATGACCACATAAATTTGTTTGTTGCCTGCAGTGGAGTTAGGTTTTTAAATGTTCCATATAACATTCGTACATTTGCTAAGTCATTGGAATTCTTTTCATCATCCGTAAGTTTTTTACCTTCCTCATAGCTTAAACTTACGCTTGATGTCATTACTCGAGAGGAAGTCGAAAAGTATGGAGTTTCGCCAAAATATGCGTTTAGCCAATCGGTATTGCTTGTGGTGTAATTTTCGATATTTTGAGCAATGTTCTGTTTTAATCTTTCATAAGCCTGCTCTTCAAAATAACTTAAATACATTAATCTGCACCTCCGTCTGCAAGTTCTTCATCAAATTCGGCAGTCATTTTCTCACTAAAGCTAATTAATGCTTCCTGAACAATACCGCCGAGCAATTCATTTGCAACTTCTGTTACGCCTCTTTCTTTCAAATTAATATTTTTCTGTGTCAGCTTTTTCCTTATCATTCGATACCAGCGCTTATCTTCGTATTCCGATTCTACGTCAGGCAGGCTTTTCATAAGCGATAATGCCTCAATCAAAACAGGGAAAACGATAACAGCAGACAAATATCTTTTAAGTTCAGGAGACTTGGCTCTTAAAAGAGAGTATGCGTAGTGGGTCTTTTCATCCAAGTGAATATTAATTTTGCCACTCTCATCATCAAAATTAGGTTGTATGGTATTATCCAAATCGGGGTTTATTGAAATGTTGAATATAGAGGCAACTGCCCCCTTGTATTCATTTGTTTCCAGTAGAATAACCACCTTCTTCGCCATAGCCAATATATCAGCTTTTCTTATATCAAATCCCGTTGTTCCGAATAAATCTTTATTGCATTCATCAGGACAAAATTTCGCAATCGGATTATCTGCAATGATACTTCCGTGAATTTCAATTTTTTCCGCAACATCGTTTATCGGAATTTCAATATTAAGACTACAGTTATTGTTGAATTCAAAAGCATTACGATATGTAGTTTTAGGGCTATATATTTTAACTATAACCCGAGCTTCTCCGCCTGCTATAAGTTTATTCAAACTTTCACAAGTGAGGCCATAGCTTAGATCAAAACTTAACTTCTCATTTTCTGTTTTTACGTTCTCTGGTGTAAACAATTCAAAACTGCAATCAACATAGTCAAAGCCGCCTTCAATCAACAATGGATGAGGGAAATTGTTTAAAGTTTTCATATTTTAACCTCCTCCGTAATTTCCATATTTATAGCCATTTTTTCTTTGTTTCTGAAAGTGATAAATACTTCATTTTCTACATCGGCAGCAATTACAATAGGTCCTATTTTAGAACCTTTGCCATCAAAACGCTGGTTATTTATCGTATACTTTTCTACTGCAATAGCATCCGTGTTCAAACCTTCTCCGATTGCTGAAAAATTGACATATATCTTTTCACAGTAATTTATAGGCTTAAGAATAAGTTTATACAATCCTAATTTAGGGTTCATTGCGAATATTTTTTGCAATTTCAAATCGGGGTATGTTGTGTAAGTTTTAGTTCCTTCTCCTTTAGATACTCCGCCTGTTGAACCACCCGTTGACGGATCAACTTCGGGCGGGATTTTGGGCCCAGGATAAGGTTCAGGATTTTGAGTTTGATTTCTTGCACCTGACTCATCATTAACGGAATCTCCAATTGTTGATTTTGCAATTTCATTATGGTTATCTTTTGGGAATTCATATGTTTTTGGTTCGCCTGAAACTTTTTGCACGGGACTTAATTTATCTTCCCCTGATTGCCTGTTTTTACCCACCAGATCTTCAAGTTCATCAGGAAGGTACTCTCCGACATCATCAGCATTAACTGTGTCTTCCGTTATAATTTTATAATTCTCGTCAATTAATTTTCTAACTTTTTCCCTAATGTCATCAATATATTTTTTGGCTTTTTTGCTTTCTTCTTTATCTTCAATAAGTTTATAATCCCATTTGTTATGTTTCGGCGGTTCAGTTAAGCGTAATATTTCACCCAATTTTTCACCTCGTACAACAACAACTGCAGTGAAATTTTGCATCATCCTGCGAAAATCTATGCCGACCAGCATGCCGGTAGTTCTAAAATTTGCAATCTCTCTTTTGTAATTTTTATCGGATTTTAAATAAATTTCCAAATCATTATTTTCGATGACGGTTTCCGTTTTTACACCATTTTCAGGCTCGGCAATTGTATCAAAGAACCTTACAGTCTGCATTGCCGTATTTGAAGTTTTAGTTCTGCAGTCATCAATAATGTTTTTTAAATTCTCAGAATTTATTGTTTTATTTCCTATCTTTACAACTAATTTGTTTTCTCTTATTGCGAGCAAAAAATTTCTTACAATGGCTTGTTCAAGTTTATCCTGCCAGTCGTTATTTTCATTCAATTTTTCACAACCTACAATAATAATATCTGTACCATATTTGTCTCTGGTAAATTTATCCCTGAAGCAACAATCTATTTCCGATGTAATAGCCCTATAACTTTCAGTTGACCTGTAATGTCCGATGCCTTGCGTAGCAACCATTTTATTATCATCCTTATATAAGGTAGCAGCTCGCGCAACTCCCTGAAAAGCTTTTTTATCATCTTTTGCATAGGTATTATAAAAAACAACACTGATATCGGAACAAGCGAAAGGAGCATTTTTACCTATGCCGTACGAACCGCCTGCCGAGGCATCTTTTTCTGCAGAAACCCCATCGGCATTAACCAATGCAATCCACTTTGATTTCTCATTTCCTGAGGCATTAGAACCTGTTAAACCCGTTGTGTTGTAATCACTTATTCTTAAAATTTTGACTTGGTCTTTTGCAAGAACTGCTTCAACTCGCTCAATAAAGGACATAACTTTTTTCTCGGGATTTTTTTCCCAAAAAGTCCTACACCCTGCGATACAGTTTTCATATTCTTGAAAAAGCGAGTAGTCTGACTTATTAACGGTTTGGAGTTCAAATTCAACAACAACCGGTTCTTTTAAACTTGTATCCTTCGCATCAAGTGAGTTTTGACAAATTTCTCTTGCCAAATTGTCTATCAATTCTGCTCCTCTAAACGTTTCAATACCACTATTCGTATAACCTTGTATATTCCCGCCGTTTAGTTCGGGGAAATCCCACCTTGCATCTGCCATTCAGTCAGTCTCCTTAATTACAGTTGAAACTTGTCACCTTTAGAACTTTGCTCAAATTTACTTTTCGTGGACTTTAATTCCTTTTCCAAAGCCCCGAATATTTTTTTTATATCATCATCGGTATACTCATAATTGCCGGTATTTGAGCAATTACCGAGCAATTTAATCATTTCCAATAGTTTATTTGTTCTTGCTCCTGCAATTCGTTTAAATCTGTCTTTTTTTGTTTCTGCCATCCTTACCCTCAAACTTAGACTGATATTAATTTATAATGAGTTAATCCGGTACATTTGTCAATAGTTTGTGAAATATATTGCAATATATTTTAATATTTAAAACATATCCACTACATTTTAAAAATGTAGTGGATATGTTTGTGTGTACAGATGTAAATTAACCTGTCCTGACTGGCTATATAGAGTTTTTTATGCTAAACTACATTACAGTAAAAGTATGCAAAAAGAGTGACTTAAGGGAATGAATAGAAAAAAAGAAAACGGTATAAAAGTATTTGATTTCTTCTCGGGGTGTGGCGGAACAAGCGAAGGGCTAAAAAGATCCGGCATGGATATTGTTTTGGCATTGGACACTGACAAAGATGCAATCGAAACTTTTGAAAAAAATATTCATCCTGAAAAAACAATATGTAATGATATACGAAAGGTTGAAATAAGCGAAGTCAAAGATTATGTTGATAAATATAGCAAAAATCACTATATTTTATTCTGCGGATGCGCACCTTGTCAACCTTTTTCGGCACAAAACAAAAAACGTTTTAATTCCGATGATAAAAGAATAGATTTATTAAGTGAATTTTTGAGATTTGTCAAAGAATGCAACCCTGATTTTATTTTGTGTGAAAATGTTCCCGGTCTGCAAAAAATTGATAAAGACGGACCGTTGCCAAATTTTGTCAAAACATTAAAGGAGTTGGGATATAGTGTTCCCGAACCGAGAATTGTTAATGCTCAAAATTACGGAGTTCCTCAGCGACGCAAAAGATTGGTTTTGATTGCAAGCAAATTGGGAGAGCCTGCATATCCTCAAGAAACTCACGGAAATAATGCAAATAAGCCCTATAAAACAGTGCGCGATGCCATAGTTGATTTACCTGAAATAAAAGCAGGCGAAGAACATTTTGATAAAAAGAAATACCCGAATCATCGCACAGCAGGTTTGCAGGAGATTAATCTCAAAAGACTGCGACAAATAAGCGCAGGACAAGGCAGAAAAAATTGGTCCAAGGAACTCCACTTGGAGTGTCATAAAAAACACAGCGGACATTCTGATGTTTACGGTCGTTTAGAATGGGATCAACCGTCAGTTACCTTAACAACAAGGTGTAGCAGTATTTCAAACGGTAGATTTGGGCATCCTGAGCAAGACAGAGCTATAAGTATAAGAGAAGCTGCTTGTTTACAAACATTCCCCAGACAATTTAAATTCTATGGCTCAGGGATTGGATCTCTTGCAAGGCAAGTAGGTAACGCCGTACCGGTTGAACTTGCCAGGGTATTCGGTAAAATGTTTACGGAACATTGCAAACAAATCGGCTAATTTTTTGCGGCATTAATAAAGTTAATTATCTTATCTATTGTTGCTTCAAAGTTATCTTTAATTTCATGCTCCCAAATTCTTAAAATATTCCAACCCATCTTTTGATAAATTTTATTAACTTCTTCATCACGTAACATATTGCCGGTAATTTTATTCTCCCAAAATTCAGTGTTTGTTGCAGGAGCTTTATAATGAATTGGACATTTATGCCAAAAACAAGAATCTATAAAAATTGCAATTTTGTATTTCTTTATTGCAATATCGGGATTTCCCGCTAAGTCTTTAACATTTCGTCTAAACCTTACATTTCTGCTCCACAAAGTTTCACAAATAAGATTCTCCAACTTGGTCTTCTTATTTTTGACTGCTTGCATGTTTTTATGACGCTGTTCCTTTGTATGTCTATCCATACTTTAATTTTAATACAAAAGAGGAAAGACATAAAAACGGTATTCAAACAGTGTTTTAAATACCGTTCAACACCTGTTTAAAAGTATTCCGGCTTTTATGTCAAAAAGGGTGACATATTATGTCAAACTCCCTGACACACAACAGTAACGTTATAATAATAATACCACTTAGTGGTGTTCGGATGTGTTACAAATGGTGGAGGATAGGAGATTCGAACTCCTGACCCCCTGCGTGCAAAGCAGGTGCTCTACCAGCTGAGCTAATCCCCCACATTGTGGACTCTGTCCGACCGAGCACCAAGGTGCTATAGTCTTACTTCGTAAGTTCCGAGGAAACTTACAGGGCTGAGCTAATCCCCGTATTCTTTTATCAATCGACACCGAAGGTGTCTTCAAAATTATACTAGCATGTGAAAAAAAATAATCAAGAGATTTTAAGGCAACTCTAGCATGTCAAGAGAATTTGTTTAATGACTTCGGGTGTAAGGTTACCTCTTTCGCCCAACACAATACCTTTTTCCTGAAAGCGCTCATACACTTTTTGAGCGGCTTCTTTATTGTCGACGCCATATTCGGCAAGTTTGGTTTTTTGGCCTATAGTGTTGAAAAACTGTTCTGTCTTCTCTATTGCAAATCTGCAAGCTTCAAGGTCGTCTGTACCGCAGTATCCATATACATCGCGCCCCATCTTTGCAAGTTTCGCGCACTTATTTTCTTTTTGATTTTCCCAAAGCCGCGGTATAACAATTGCAAGGGTTTGACCGTGGTCTAAGCCGTAAAACGCAGTCAGTTCGTGCCCTATCATATGTGTTGCCCAGTCTTCAACACAACCTTGGGAAATCCAATTATTTAAACCGCACGTTGCACACCAGAAAATATTGGCACGGGCATTGTAATCCATAGGATTCTTAAGAACTTTAGGCGCCTCACTGATAAGGGTTTTAATAATACCGAGCGCCCAAGAATCTTGCAAAGGAGTGTCCACACAATATGTGGCATACTGCTCCATAACATGCACAAAAGTATCGATTATGCCGTTTATAGTCTGCCTTTCAGGTAAACTATAGGTGGTTTCAGGGTCAATTATAGAAAAAACCGGAAATACCTTAGGGCTTATAAAATTTAGTTTTTCCTGAGTTGAAGTTCTGGATATGACCGCTCCTCCATTCATTTCGGAACCTGTAGCGGGAAGAGTTATGATATCAGCCAAAGGCAGAGCATCAACTACTTTGGCATTTTTGGAAAGTATGTCCCAAGGCTCACCTTGGAATTTAGCGGCAGCCGCAATAAACTTTGTACCGTCTAAAACCGAACCTCCGCCCACAGCAAGAAGAAAGTCGACCCCTTCTTTTTTAACAAGCTCAACTGCTTTCATGCAGGTCTCATAAGCGGGGTTTGGCTCTATTCCTGAAAACTCAAGTATGTCGTAGCCTTTGAGAGCATTTATGACTTGGTCATATACACCGTTTTTCTTAATAGAACCACCGCCATAAGTTATTAAAATCTTTTTTGACTTGTCCAAAAGTCTTGGTAGTTCAGATATTGTATTTTTGCCAAAAACAACTCTTGTGGGACAATAAAACTCAAAATTATTCATAAAAAATCTCCATCTAAGACTTATGGAAGAAATTATAACATAAAAGACACTATGTCTTTTTCTACGGATATATTTGAAGAAATTCAGGCAAATTTTTTTCTTTTTATGTTTTTAAAATAACCTCGGAGAAGATTATGAAAATATGCAAAGTCCAAAACAGCTACAATTCCACAAGTTTTTCTAAAAACACCTTCGGTGGTTTAAAAGACACCAACAAGAGTCCTAATTCTGTAGTACATTTTCATTCCAAAGAAACTCGAAAAATGAGTCCGGAGAATTATCAAGCGCTTTTTGCACCGCTTTCTTTCGGCTCCACTTGTATTTATACGGATTTACAGCTTAAAGATATGCGCAGAAATGGAGCACCGCTGAGCGCACATTTTGCAAAATTAGACCCGAAAGAAGATGCTGAACTACTCCAAGAAGTTTCGGAGCTATGGGAAGATGTTCCTTGTAATAATATGATAAATAAACTAAATGAAGGTATTGAAACATACGCAGTTATTACAAATGAGACAGATAAAAGCAAAGCAGAAATGGTTCTTTCCCTTGTTTCTATTATAGGAAATGAAAATGATAATTCTGTAGAAATTTACAGGTTAATATCCAAACCTCAAGTTGCTTACAGCACAAAGCGCAGGCCTATAAAAGGCTCCGGTGCACTTGCCGTATACGGAGTTTTAAATCTGGCAAAAGAAGGAGGCTATAGTCAAGTAGAATTTGACTCTGTAGATAGCGAAAGCAACAAATTTTATAATAATCTAAGCCTTAAGCCATATAAACAAAAAGGAACGAGTACTTATGAAATACCAAAAGAAAATTTTAGTGAGATTATGCAATTTATAGAAGATAAATATGAAATGGAAAAAGTTTTATCTTGTAAGGATTCAGCATATGCTTTCAAATAAAATAATGGTTTTTCACTATTTTTATTCAAAACATGGACTGTTGCGGGTAGGTCTAATGGCCAATCTTTAAAAGCACAACGCCCGAGATTATCAGAAGTATGCCCAAGGCACGCATTAACGTCATTGCATCATTAAAGAATGCTACCCCTATCATAAATGTACAGGCAGCGCCTATGCCTGTCCAGACAGCATAAGCAGTTCCTATCGGTATGTGTTTTTGCGCCAAATATAAAAATATTCCGCTCAACGTCATCGCAATTATGGCAAAAAGTATCCATAGTGCTTTGTTGTTGCCGACTTCCACCATTTTTAAGCCGACGGGCCAACCAACTTCAAAAATTGCCGCAATTATTAAATAGAACCAACTCATGCCCCGAGGGTACCACAAACAAAAGAATATGTTTATTTATCAAAAAGACTTATTGTTTTTCACGTTAACTTTTAAGGATAAATTTATCCAAATGTTCGTGAAGTTCTTTAATATATTCGTCAACTTTAGGGTTTTTCACCACATCGTGTACCGAAAAAGTTTCCATTTTTTCCATACCGCAGAATTCGTGCAGTTTGTGCATGGCTATAAATACGTCATCTACGCTTCTGCCATCGAAAAAACCGCCTGTTTTGCCAAAAACATTCTTGGGAGAATTCCAGGTCAGAGAAAGCATATATTTTTTGCCTTGGAGTAAACCGCCTCTACCATAGTCTTCAGAACCTTGATAAAATATTTTAAGTTGATAGATTTCATCAATATATTTTTTAAACAACCAGGGAATACTGAACCAGTTAACGGGTGTTTGAAAAATAACCAAATCTGCCCAAAGGTATTTTTGTATTTCATCCTCTGCATTGTAGCCTTCTTCTATGATAGTTGTTTTTATTTCATTGGCGGGGGAAAGCACTTTAACAATCTCATCAAAAAGAGTTTTGTTCAGCTTGCCTTCAGAATACCAATAGTGCTTGTGGCCGTTTATTACTAAAATTTTCTTGTTTTCCATATTAGACCTCCATCATATAAATATAGCTTGTTTATTTTTTCAAAGGCATTACTGTAGTATACCCTACTGCCCGATTTTTTAATATTTTAAAGCAATTATCTGCTACCGCGCAACCGTGTAAGGGGTAATTATTACAAATTTTTCATTGCAGTCAAATCAAGTAACAGTCGTTTCATAAGAAATACATTTACCGTCAACTATAAGTGAGTGGATTGGCAGCACAGTAAAATCCCAATAGGTATACATGAAAAAAAATACCTTCATCTGCCCAAGTCCTTGTCATACTCCCAGTTTTAGTCTGCGATATTTTTTCTTTTCTTATTTTTATTATACCGTTCGGTATATAAATTGTAAAAAAATTTTGTTTTTAGGTGTTTAGCTGAATATACCGTGCATAAAATTTTTCACTGCATTTTCCGCAAGATTTTCAGTAAAGTCCCCTGTTGCAATATAGGTATTAATCATCCCTATAAAAGCATAACTTAAACGTTTTTCCTTACCCTGCATATTATCATGGACTTTTGAAAAGTTTTTAAACATATTTTCTATTATTTCATATTGTTTGAAGTTTAACGCTCCGGCAAGTTGAGTCGTAAAAGATGTTTTTGGCCCAAATGTTGCCTGAAGGACCATCTGGTAAAATTTATTGTTGTTTTGCGCAAAGTCAAAGTATGCCTGCGCTACACGCAGCATTATCGGATAAACATCTCCGGAGTAGTTTTGGGGAGACGGATTATATTTTGCATTGTTTTCTATAAGACTGTTCAGTTTATCGTAATTAACCCTTAGAAGCTCTTTTAACACCCCGACCTTGTTACCGAAATAGTAGTAGAGTGTGGGTTTTGTTATGCCTGCTCTTTCACACAAAAGCTGAACACCGACAGACTCATACCCGCATTTTGAGAACAATTTCAGCGCAACATTCAGGATATTGTCTTTGTTTTCCACTTTAACAGTCATGCTAACCTTATATACTAACAGGTATACGGAGTCAAGATGTTGATATGCAGGGTTGCTGTGTTCTGTATGAACTTACGCTGTTATATTCAAGTTTGTCATCTTTAATATAGTATGAAAGCGCACAAAGGTAAGCTTTTGCAGTATCTAAGGATGTAAAACACGGTGTAGAGTACATTTCAGCTATTGTTCTTATTAAAAACCCTCTGTTTTCAGAACCATATCTTGCAGCATTGCCGCTCGTAGTCGGAGTGTTGATAATGAAGCAAAGCTCTTTGTTTTTCATATTGCGCTGAATTTTTTCAATATCGAAATTTTCAATTTCCTTAGATTCTATGCCGCGGCTTTGGAGGAATTTGTGCGTACCCGTAGTCGCAACAAGCCTATAACCTAACTCGACAAGTGTTTGCGCTATGTCTACACTTTTTTCCTTATAATGGTCATTTATGGAAATGAGAACGTTACCGCGTTTTGTTGAAACCTCAAGCCCTGATGCTATAAAGCCTTTTATGAGGGCCTTTTCATACACAGTATCAATACCCAGAACTTCTCCTGTTGACTTCATTTCAGGAGCCAGTGCAGGGTCTATCCTGTTTAATTTTTGGAAAGAAAAAACGGGAACTTTTGCACAGACTAAAGACGTTGTTTGAGCAAGTCCGGGTTTGTAACCCTGCTCTATTATGCTTTTTCCCAGTGCAGCATTTATTGCAATGTTTACCATGGGAATATTTGTAACCTTGCTCATAATAGGAACCGTACGGGAAGCCCGCGGGTTAACCTCTATAACATAAGAGGTGTTCCCCTTGAGGACAAACTGAATATTCATAAGGCCCTTTATTTTGAGCTCTTTTGCAATTCTTTGCGTATAATCTACAAGTTCTGATATTGTTCTCTCTGACACCTTCTGGGTCGGGTAAAGCGCTATGCTGTCCCCGGAGTGGATGCCTGCACGTTCAATGTGTTCATTTACACCGGGAATTAAAACGTTTTCACCATCTGAAATAGCGTCGAGTTCTACTTCGTAGCCTTCAATATATTGGTCAATTAATATAGGATGTTCGTCTGAAAATTTCAAAGCCCCTTCGATGTAAGTTAAAAGCTCATTTTCGTTATAAACAACCTGCATACCGCGGCCGCCTATAACATAAGAAGGCCTTACAAGAAGCGGAAAGCCGAGTTCCTGTGCAATATTTTGTGCTTCTGCTGCGCTTCTAACCGCAGCACCCCTGGGTTGCGGAATATCGAGTTTTCTCAAAAGCGCCTCAAACAACTTTCTGTCTTCCGCTATATTAATAGATTCAAGTGATGTACCAAGTATTTTCACGCCTCGCTTGTGGAGCTTGGGGGCAAGGTTGATAGCAGTTTGGCCACCAAACTGAACAAAAACTCCCTCGGGGTTTTCTTTTTCGATAATGTTCATAACATTTTCAATATTCATCGGTTCAAAATAGAGTTTATCGGCCACATCAAAGTCTGTGCTGAGTGTTTCGGGGTTTGAATTTACAATAATTGACTTGTAACCGTTGTTTTTGACACCCCAGGCAGCGTGGACTGAGCAGTAGTCAAACTCTATGCCTTGTCCTATTCTTATAGGGCCGGAGCCAAGTATTAAAATGCTCTTTTCGCTTTCATTAACCTCGTTTTCGTCCGTTTCGTTATAAGTTGAATAATAGTAAGGAGTTGCGGCTCGAAACTCCGCTGCACAAGTATCTACCACTTTGAATGAAGCACTTATGTTATTTTGTTCTCTAAACTCTTTTATTTCCCTCTTCTTTTTGGAGCTGAATTTTGCAATTTCAGAGTCAAGGAAACCTTTTTCCTTAGCCTCTATATAAAGTTCCTTGGTCAAAGTTTCATCGCCAAGTCTGAGTGCAAAATTCACAAGATTTTTGATTTTGGAGATAAACCACTTGTCTATTTTAGTTATTTTTACTATCTCGTCAACGGTTATTCCGCGGTAAATTGCTTCTGCTACTCTGAACATTCTTCTGTCATCCTGCACATGCAAAAGCGCCTTAAGCTCTTCAGGACTGCAGGAAGAGTGCATTCCCCTTAAAAGGCCTGTGTGCTTGGACTCGATTGATGTTATGGCTTTTTTAAGGGAACTTTCAAAAGTTCTTCCTATGGCCATAACTTCGCCGGTTGCTTTCATTTTAGTCCCGAGAATTCTGTTTCCCGTCGCGAATTTGTCGAAAGGCCATTTGGGGATTTTTGTTACCACATAATCCAGCGCAGGTTCAAATGCAGCGACTGTTTTTTGGGTTATTGCGTTGGGCATTTCATGAAGATGGTAGCCTATTGCGATTTTCGCGGTAATTTTTGCTATAGGATAACCCGTGGCTTTTGAAGCCAAAGCTGACGAGCGGCTTACGCGCGGGTTTACTTCAATTACATAATATTGGTTGCTCACGGGGTCAAGTGCATACTGGACATTGCAGCCGCCCTCGATTTCCAGTGCGCGGATTATTTTTATGGCAGAGCTTCTGAGCATTTGGTACTCTTTATTTGTCAGAGTTTGAGAAGGCGCGACAACTATGCTGTCGCCGGTATGTATGCCTATGGGGTCGATGTTTTCCATATTACAAATAGTTATGCAGGTATCGTTTGAATCACGCATAACTTCGTATTCGACTTCTTTGTACCCTGCGATACTTTTTTCGACAAGAACTTGGGAGATTGGACTTAGAGAGAGTCCGATATTAACTATCTCTTCATATTCAGCTTCATTGTTTGCTATACCGCCGCCTGAACCGCCAAGAGTATACGCAGGCCGAACGATAATCGGGAAACCTATCTTCTGGGCGAACTTTTTGGCATCTTCAAAATTGGATACGGTATCGCTTTCAGGGATAGGCTCGCTGATTTTATTCATAAGGGTTTTAAAAAGCTCCCTGTCTTCCGCATTTTTAATGGCGTCAATCCCTGTACCCAAGAGCTTTACACTATACTTTTCAAGTATTCCTTCTTCATAAAGACTAACAGCAAGGTTCAAGCCTGTCTGCCCTCCAAGACCTGCTATTAGGCCGTCGGGACGTTCTTTGTTGATTATGTAGTCCAGACACTCTGTTGTTAAGGGCTCGATATAGACTTTGTCTGCAATGTTTTCGTCAGTCATAATTGTTGCAGGGTTTGAGTTTACAAGGATAACTTCTACCTCTTCCTCTTTTAGCGCCCGGCAAGCCTGTACTCCGGCGTAGTCAAACTCTGCGGCCTGGCCTATTACAATAGGACCCGATCCTATTACGAGTACTTTTTTAATATTTAGATTCTTTGGCATTTTACATTTCCTTATCTGCTTTTACGCCTGCAACATCTACCCTTGCTTAATTCAGGTATTTTTTCGGCACAATCTGTCTTCATTTATTTTGTTTATCCAACTTTCAAAAACTATGTTGGCATCATACGGCCCTGGGGCTGCTTCAGGGTGGAACTGAACACTTTCAACATTCAGTCTTTTACACTCAATACCTTCAACCGTATCGTCGTTTAAATTTTTGTATATAATTTTAACGTCTTCTCCCAAGCCCTCTTCACTGACTGCATAGCCGTGGTTTTGGGAGGTTAGAAACACTTTATTTGTTTCAAGATTTACAACAGGGTGATTTCCTCCCCTGTGACCGTATTTCAGCTTATAGGTTTTAGCTCCGAGCACAATTGAAAGTATTTGGTGCCCGAGACATATCCCGAAAAGCGGCAGCCTGCCAAGCAATTTATTTGCTGTTTCTATGGATTTTACAGCATCTTGCGGATTGCCCGGCCCGTTTGAAAATAAAACCGCATCAAAATTTTCGGATAGTATTGCGTCTGCACTGCTGTCGGCAGGGTAAACCGTTATATCACAGCCGTACTCTTTTAAGCAGTCTATGATGCTTTTTTTAATGCCCAAGTCAATAACAGCAAGCTTCACGCCTTCTCCCTGTATGTTTTCTACGCGGTAAGTAGAGACGTCGAGCGTTATGCCTTTCGATATCCTAAAACTTTGAAGTTGAGTCTTCATTTTTTCCGTGATGTTTTCAGTTGTGATAAGGCAGTTCATATCGCCGTTTTCACGGATAACCTTTGTAAGGGTCCGCGTATCAATCCTGCTTATTCCTACAATATTGTTTTGTTTTAAATAATCTGAAATCGTCTGAACGCTTTTGTAGTGATTGTCTTCCTCACAGCAGTTTTTTACAACAAAACCAGATGCATATATTTTGCCTGATTCAAAATCGTCTTTGTTTATCCCGTAATTACCTATTTCCGGATATGTCATTACTATTACCTGCTGTGCATAAGAGGGGTCGGTCAATATCTCCTGATAGCCTGTCATTGAGGTATTAAAAACTATCTCGCCGCAGGATGTTCCTTCGGCACCGATAGACTCTCCTTCAAAGAGCATCCCGTTAGCCAGCAGCAGTCTTGCTTTTAGTTTTGGTTTATTATTGTACATTTGATTTTCCTTTTCTTTGCAAAAAAAGAGCGGATAACTTATCCGCTCTTTTTAAATTATAAAATTAGAATCTTCGGTAAATAAAAAGTCTGTGCTTTTTATTTGGAGATTAAGAGTATTTTCCTTTTTGTTCAGTTTACAATACATTTTGCCTGCCCTATAAGTTTATTGACCGTGTGTCAAATTGATTTATTATAACTACAACCAAAGTTATAATGTCAATAAATTAATTAAATTTGCTTAATAAAAAGTCGTCGTGCTAAAATTAAAATATGGAAAACATAAAGCTGTCTTTAGCTCATTTGTACCCGAAATTACTTAATCTGTATGGTGATTGGGGGAATATTCTGGCTTTAAAAAAACGTTGTGAGTGGAGAAATATAGAGCTTGAAGTGACCGAAGTGGATATCGGAGACAGCGTAAAACCGCACGATATTTATTTTATCGGCGGCGGTCAGGACAAGCAGCAGCAAGCCGTATCTGAGGATATTTTAAAGCACAGAGAATTTTTTATTAAGGAGCGGGACAACGATAAAGTTTTTTTGGGAATTTGCGGCGGTTATCAACTTTTAGGAAAATATTACGAAGACCAAAATGGCAACACCATAGAGGGTCTTGGACTTATAGACTTTTATACCAAGGGTGAAGGGAAAAGGCTTATAGGAAATGTGGTCTCAACTGCAAACTTTGAAGGGCAGGAGCAAACTCTTGCAGGGTTTGAAAATCACAGCGGAGTTACACATTTAGGAGAAGGCGTGCGCCCTTTGGCCAAAATCAAAAGAGGTTTTGGCAATGACGGTAAGGGCAGACACGAAGGCGTTTGGGATAAAAATGTTTTCGGAACGTATCTGCACGGCTCATTTCTTCCTAAAAATCCCGAGTTTGCAGACTATATATTAAAGTTGGCCTTGAGGAACAAATACGGGGAATCTTTTGAACTAAAAGAGCTGGATGATAGTTTAGAGTTGAAGACACATAATTTTTTGGTTGAAAATAAAAGATGAAGGACTGTCTGAACAACATAAGGTTTTATATAGCGTTATTGAGTGCAAAACTTTTGTTTGCGGTATTTAAAATACTCAATCCTCAAGGGGGAACGTCTTTTGCAGGGCTTGCAGTTTTAAAATTATGCCCCGATTTTCTTTCCATTGCTTCAAGGTATGTTAAGGGCGTAAAAACAGCCATCACCGGTACTAACGGAAAAACAACAACGGCGGGCATTTTGTCTCATATATTTGAATATACAAAACGAAAAATAATTCACAATGACAAGGGGGCAAATATGCTTTCGGGAGTTGCCAACGCTTTTGCCCAAGAAATAGGTCTCACGGGCAGCTTTGACGGTTGTGTTATAGAATCCGATGAAGCGTACCTGACCAAGCTTTTTGACTATATAGATTTTAATTACCTGATAGTGACAAACCTTTTTAGAGACCAACTGGACAGATACGGCGAGTTGGATACTACAGCTTTAAAAATTCAAAACGCCATTGCAAAAAACGGGACTTTAAAACTTTTATTGAACGCAGATGACCCTATTGTGGCGTCATTCGGGTCTGAAAGGGAGACTTTGTACTACGGCTTTGAGGAAGTGAAATATGCAAATACGGGCATACGCTCAAATGCGCCATTGGAGGTTTTTGGCTGTAAATGCGGTAAATCTCTAAAATATAAAAATACTTTTTATGCGCATCAAGGGCACTACTATTGTGATTGCGGTTTTGAAAGACCCGAGTGCAAGTATTCTGCCACTATTGAAATATTTGACGACTATTCGGAGTTGAAAATAGATAACAGCAGATACACTCTGGCATCAGTCGGCTTATACAACGCCTATAATGCACTCGCGGCAATCGCTATGGCTCTTGAAGAGGGGATATCGCCGAAAGAAATTCAACAAGCGCTAGACACTTACGAACCTGTGTTTGGCAGGTATCAAAAGTGCAAAATAAAAGGATATGACGCTGTTATTCAGCTGATTAAAAATCCTACAGGAGCGTCTGAAGTTTTAAAAACCGTGGATTTGAACTCCCATATAATGATTGCTATAAATGATAACTATGCCGATGGCCGTGATGTTTCCTGGCTTTGGGACAGTGACTTTGAGCAGCTGCAAAATGTTAAGGAATGCATTGTTGTTTCTGGAATTCGCGCGCTTGATATGGGTTTAAGGCTGAAATATGCAGGAATTAACGAGGACAAGATTGTCGTCATGGAAGACATTAAAGACGCAGTCGATTACCTTGTGAAAAATTTAAAGCAAAACGGAAAAATAACCATTTTACCCTCATATACGGCACTTTTAGAGTTGATGAGAATAATATAGTGTTTGAAAACTTCAAAAACATTATAGACTTTTACATCCGCCAAAAGATAAGATTCTCAAGAAAAAACTACTGTGCAGAAAAAGAAAACGTGGAGAGTATTTTTAAAGGGTCCGATAAGATTGCCTCCAGGCGCGAGCAGGAGCTTGGCGAAAAGTACAATTTAACACTTTTAAAAGAAAATAATACCGAACAAAATTACAAGGAAAACCTTTACACTCTGGACATTCTTGACAAGTACTTAAAGGTCACAAGCTCAGACGAACTCAAAATACTTGACATAGGTTCAAAAAACTGGTTTTACGCTAAGGGTGAGCATTTATTTTTTAAAGCACACGCAAACAGGCTTGAAATAACAGGGGTTGAACTTGATGCATTCAGACTGTACAGTAATTTGTACTCACGTTATGAGGCAGCGCAGTTTCACATAAAAGGTCTCGAAAATACAAAATATATTGCTGATGATATGCTGAACATTAAGGGTAAGTTTCATTATATTACCTGGTTTTTGCCGTTTGTAAAAAAAGAGCCGTTAATGTACTGGGGATTACCCTTAAAGTTTTTCATGCCGGAAAAACTTCTTGAGCATGCTTATAGTCTTTTAGATGAAGGCGGAAAAATGTTCATTTTGAATCAAGGGGAAGAAGAGTATGAAATTCAAAAAAAACTTTTAAAAAATCTTAACATTCCTTTTGAAGAAATTGGTGAAGTAAAAAGCGAGTTTTTAGCATATAAACATAAACGCTATGGTTTTATTGTTTAATATTTACAATTTTTTATTATATTTGTGCTATTTTTAAAATAGCACAAATATAATAAAAAACTAAAGACTGTTGTTATACGGAATCAAAGTTGGAATACGCAAATATTTCTCGGGCAAGGGCATGCTTTGATGCAAAAAACACAAGACTTGCATAAAAAAACTGGACGCTATGTATAAAACATCGCGCCCAGAGCAAACTTCAAATTTCTCGCCATTACGCGAAGCGCAGCAAGATGTTGGCGAGAAATTGTAAAGAATGCAGTAGATAGTATTATAAAGGGTGTGCCGCCTTCTCGGGGCAAGCGAAAGGTTTGAAAATAAACACCGGAAAGTGTGGATATAAGCGCCGAGTACAATGCAGAATAATATCAGTAATATAAAAGTCAATTCTGTTATCTTCATTAATCAAGTCCTACAATATTTTTAAACAGCATTATAACTTCGGGAGTTTTTGAAGATAAATCTGTCTCTTCACGGTTGTATCTATATATATAGCTTGTGACTATTCCGCTCAGAATATGTCCCCATAAAAGACGGTCGCTTGTTAAAAAATTTTTTCCCGATTTTTGAAAAAGCTGCTCTATAGCTTCGCCTATATATGAATATATTTCTTTTATAGGATTGCTTTTATTACCAAACACATCGCTCATATAAAACCGGTTTTCCTTAATGTAATCAGATAAAAGTATTTTATTTGTTTCATAAAATCGGAATTTGAACTTTACAAAAATCATTAATTTTACTAAAGGGTCTTCCATGTTATCCAATTGTTTTTTGACTTCATTGCACGTATTTTGTATAACCGTACAAGCATAAGCAACGTAAAGGTCTTCTTTCGAACCGAAAATAGAATAAATTGTTCCTATGCCTATACTCAGCTCTTTTGATATTGTCTCTATCTGTGTCTTTTCATACCCTTGCTGCTCAAAGTGTTTGCTCGCAACTTCGAGTATAAGTTTCTTTTTGAATTCTTTCACTTCTGTTTTCATGCTTTAGTGAAGTCCTATTGTTTAATACTAGAATATTATTCTATATTAGAATAATATTCAATATTTTACAACAAAAATAGTACATTTGTTTACATAATTTTCTTAAATGCAACAAATGTATGCCCTGCGGGGTTATTCCAATATTTCTTAGATAGCCTTTCAGGTTAATGATTTTTTACAAAGGGACATTTATAATACCTGAAATGAAAATGGTATTTTTTGATATAGACAGCCATAATAAAGAATATATGGAAAAGCATTTTCCGGACGCCTCCTATTTGAGTACTCCGGTTCTTGAGATTACTAATATTACGCCGGAGATGGCTGATGCAGAAATTATTTCCATTTTCACAACTTCAAAAGTAACGGCAGAAACTTTGGACAAGTTTCCCAATCTCAAGCTTATTGCACTGCGTTCAGTCGGTTTTAGCCATGTAGATTTGGATTATTGTAAAACCAGAGGTATAAGGGTTGCAAATACTCCCCATTACGGAGACCACACAGTTGCAGAGTTTGCTTTCGGGCTGCTTTTGGCTGTTACAAGAAAAATAAAACTTGCCAATGAAGACTTTGAACGGGGAAGCATTAACTTGGGGAACTATACGGGTATGGAGCTTTTTTGTAAAACCGTAGGCGTAATAGGAACAGGGGCAATAGGAAAGCAATTTATAAGGATAGCCAAAGGCTTTGCAATGAATGTTATTGGTTATGACATTTATCCGGATAAAAACCTTAATATAGAATATACAGATCTTGAAGACCTTTGCGCGCGCTCAGATGCCATTTCTATCCATGCACCCTTAACAAAAGATAATTTTCATTTAATAGACAAGCAAAAGTTTGAAAAAATGAAAAAGGGAGTAATAATCATCAACACTGCACGCGGCGAACTTATTGATTCACTGGCTTTATATGAAGCACTCTTGAATAAAACAGTATCAGGCGCAGGACTTGATGTTATAGAGAGCGAAGAGATAACAGCCCACGATGACGATTACGTAGGCGCTATTGACAGTATAGACAAACAAGCGCTTAAGGACTATATGCTCACGCAAAAGCTTTTAAAAATACCGAATGTTATTATAACTCCTCATATTGCCTACGATACTTTTGATGCCATACAGCGTATTTTAGATATGACCATTCACAACATCAACGGCTTTATTTATAAATCTGAAGCTTGTTATGTAGTCTGACTTTTTCGGTGGTATAATATTGCAAAGGTTGTAATGGTGATGAGAAAGAGTAATGACAAAACCATCCTGGAAAGAAGATTTAAAAAAAGAAATACTAATCCGGCTTATCAAAGCGTTTGATTCAGAAAATTTTGAAGAGTCTGTAAGATTAATTCCTTATGACATGAGGCCAAAAGGTTCTGACGTACCTTACAGATGCTGTGTTTATAAAGAAAGAGCCATCTTGAAAGACAGAACTATAGCAGGGATGGGCTTCTCTATTGAAGACGATGATGAGAAAACTCTTCTCTCAAGCTACGCTAAAAAAGCGCTTAACCGCGAAAAGCCCGAAAAAAACCCTTTAACGGTTTTGCCTGCTGCCTGCAAGGGTTGTGTCCCGAGCAGAATACACGTAACAGAGCTTTGTCAGGGCTGCATACAACGTTTTTGTTTAACAGCGTGCAGGTTTGACGCTGTTACCATGGTAAACGGAAAGGCTTCAATTGACGGCACAAAGTGCAAAAATTGTAAGGCCTGTATATACGCTTGTCCGTACAACGCTATAGTAAAAATTTCCGTACCCTGTGAGGACTCTTGTCCCGTTGACGCAATTACAAAGGATGAGCAAGGATTGGCAAGGATAGATTTTGACAGTTGCATCGCCTGTGGAAGATGTGTCTCAATTTGCCCTTTTGGAGCAGTACATGAAAAGAGTCAGATAATAGACATATTAAAAAATATCAAAAGCGGGAAAAAAGTTGTTGCTATGATAGCCCCCTCCATTGTCGGGCAATTTGAGGGTAATATTAATCAGTTAAAAACCGCTTTGTTAGAGGCAGGTTTCAGCGACGTTTATGAAGTAGCCTCGGGAGCGGACATTACAACCAAGAATGAAGCTGCAGAGTTTAAGGAAAAAATGAAAAGCGGAGAAAAATTCCTGACTACATCTTGCTGCGCGGGATATAAAGAACTTGCCAAAAAACACCTTGAGGAAATTCTCCCCTATATTTCAAGCACAAAAACACCGATGCATTATAGCGCACAAATGATAAAAGATGAAATGCCCGACGCTGTAACTGTTTTTGTGAGTCCCTGCATAGCAAAAAGAATAGAAGGGCTTGAAAATGAAGTTGTTGACTTTGTTATGAATTTTGAGGAACTTGATGCTCTTTTTAAGGCAAAAAATATTATTCCGCAAAATTGTAAAGAAACAGCATTTAAAATTGAAAGCTCAAAACAGGGGAAGAGCTACGGTATATCCGGCCAAGTAGCAAATTCCATTAAAAAAGCCTTGGGTGATGATAAGGACTTAAAACCGGTTCTTATAAACGGCCTGGACAAGAACAACATAAAAAAACTTGCCTCTATGGCAAAAACAGGCTCCTGTTCCGAAGGAAATCTTGTGGAAGTGATGTGCTGCCAGGGGGGCTGCATAGGCGGAAACGATACGTTAGTAACTCAAAAAACATCGACAAAGGCAATTGAGGAATTGGCTTCAAAGTCAAAAGATATTGACAAACTTTAAACCAATTTTAAAATTTCGACATCTGAATTGGGACAGTCTATTAAAATTTCATCTTCAAGGTAGTCAATTATAGGCTCCGTATATACCGAAAGACACAGGACAGCGTCTATTTCGGCGTCTTTTAGAAAATAAGGAGAGACCGCTTTTTTACCAAAGTATATTTCCTCATTTTCGGTTTTGAATTTCTTGTCTGCTACGCAAATAATGTTATGCCTTGACAAGTTAAAGTTCTGAAAAATGTAGTCTGCAAAGGTTCCTGCCCCGTATATGGCAAGTTTTTTATTTTCGTACTCATTTGCCAGTCCGTCCAGTTTCTTTTGAAAATTCTTTTTCTTGTTCAACTCTTCAAACACGTTTGCTCCTTTTATGGTATTCTACGACAAAGGACAGCGCCATGGCAAAGATTGATATAATTGTACCCGTTTATAAAACAGAAAAATTTTTAAAACAATGTCTTGAAAGCATTATTAATCAGACTTTTGAGGATATTAAAATAATATGCGTCAATGACGGTTCACCGGATAAATCTCTTAAAATACTTGAAAAATATGCTCAAAAAGATTGCAGAATAAAGGTAATCACCCAGAAAAATCTGGGGCTTTCAGGTGCAAGAAATACAGGGATTGAAAACTCAAACAGTGATTTCATTATGTTTGTAGACAGTGATGACTATATAGACAATACAATGTGTGAAAAAATGTACAATGCCGCTCAAAAAGCGGACATAGCCGTGTGCGGAGTTCAGGAGTTCGAGAGTAAAAAACGCTTTTTGAAACCAAAAAATTCTTATTTCGAACTTAATTTTGACGGGCAAAACGATATTTTTGACTATATCGTAGAAAAAACGAACGTCGTGGCCTGCAATAAAATATTCAGGCGCACTGTTTTAAATGAGTATAATATAAGATTTCCACAGGGGTTACATTTCGAGGACAATCCTTTCTTTTTCTCTTTTATGAGCATAGCTAGAAGTGTATTTTTCTTAAACGAAAAACTTTATTTCTACAGGAAACATTCACAGACCATAACGGCTCAAAAAAATGACGGGCACAAGTTTGACTATATATACGGCGCTAAACATTATTATGATTTTTTAGTACAGCACAACAAGTACGAAGAGAAGAAAAAGCTCTTTTGGTTTTACTGGCTGAAGGTTTTTGAACTTTGTAAAAAACAGTTGAATGAAAATGACTGCAGAACTTTGTATGACATTTGTGCCGGTTTTTTAAACTGGTTTGACACTGATGAGTTAAAAGGGCTTTTAAGTGAAGCAGACTATCAGCTTATTTGCAATATTTTAGACAGAAAATATTTTATAAAAAAAGAATACGCCTTAAACTACTTTGGGTTACAACTTTTCAAATACAAAAAATTGAAGCACAAAACGGAAGTTTTTGTTTTGGGCCTGCCTGGGTACAAAAACCGAAATGCAGTCAACTATAAGGAAATAAAGCTCTTTAATAAGGTTATTAAGAGTTCCAAATCTCTTTGATAATGTCCAAGAAAGGTTTTTTCATTAAAGGTTTTATTTTTATTTTTGTATTCTTAAGTAAGCCATAGTAAAGGCTTTCAACGATATCCACGTAATATTTCGTTGCTATAAAAACATAGTCGGGTTTTATGTCCAATATTTCCTCGGGAGAACATACTTTGTAGCCCAAGAAAGTTTCCCCTTCCTCATGGTTTTTGTATTTTTTGTCCGAGACCGCGATAATATTCAGCCTGGCTATATCATAGTATTTGTTTATAACTTCTAAAAATACACCCGCTCCGTATAGTATTGCGCTTTTACCTTTTAGCTTTTTGGTAATTTGCTCAAGGTTCTTTTTAAAATTGTAATGCTCCAAAGCAATAATGGAGTCTCTCTCGTCTTTTATGTCGTCGTTGAAAACTTTTTCTATTTGGTAATCGTGAAGATTCAGTTCGTTCATTAAATAGTTAACGATAGGAATAGTATACTCAAGTGTTATGAGCACAACATCGAAATCCTGCTCAAGTATTTTCTCTGGGGGAATGGATTTAAAGCCTTCGAAAGTTCCCTCTTCCTGAAACTTTCTGTCAGCTATGGCAACAACATTTAAGTTTTTAAAATTACTAAATTCCTTCAAAAGTCCCTGCAAGCTCTCACCGGCGCCGTATAGTACGACTTTTTTATCTTTCAGCACATTAAGTTTGTTATTTAACTCTTCTCTGAAACAGGGGTGATTCGTTTTAACCGTAAAATACTTACTTACCATTGAAAAACTCCTAAGGTTTCGACATTTCTTTACTAAGCATTCAGGACATTGTCCCCTCTATGGTTAAGCTATGCTTGACGCGGGAGAAGACCTGCTGCTTATTCCACCATAGCACAAAACAACAGGCCTGCCAAATCCTCCGTTTTATGGTAATATTATCCAATGATGGGGAAATTTGAGAATAAAATACCTGTAATTTTTGCAATAGATAATGACTATGTTAAACCCCTTTCTGCTGTTATTATTTCTATTTTAAAAAACTCGTCAAAAAATACGCAGTTTGAATTTAATGTTCTAAGCTCCTGTTTAAGTGAAGAAAATAAAAACATTTTAAGTTCATTAAAAAAGTTTAATAAAAATATTTCTTTTAATTTTGTCAATATGAGAGAATATACGGAAAATCTCATGCTTGAAAAGTATATGTCCAGAAGAAAAGACTACACTTACATTTCCGTTGAAACATACTACCGTTTTTACATCAGCGAACTTTTTCCTCAGCATGATAAGGTTTTGTATCTGGATGCCGACATTCTTGTTTTAGAGGATATTAAAGAGCTTTATGATGAAGACATTTCGGAGTATTACGCAGGAGTTGTTCAAGATACCGTGCTTGAAATATATGTTGAAAAACCTGATCAAAAAACCTGTACTGAGCCTAAAAGAGACTTCCCGACATATTTTAGGGAAAAGCTAAAAAAGAAAAACCTTAAGTACTTTAACGCAGGGGTTTTGCTTTTTAATTTGAAAAAAATGAGAGAGGACAACGTAGCTCAAAAGTTGTGGGAATTTGCGGAAAAGGAAAGTCCTCTGGAGTATCAGGACCAGGATATTCTGAATGCGGTTTTAGAGGAAAAGGTCAAATATGTTGATTATAAGTGGGATGTTTTGAAGGATTTGAAATGGTTTGCAAAGCAAGTGCGAGATGAAAAAAAGAAAAAGTATTTACTTAAAACATACAAGCATCCGGGCATTTTTCACTACGTGGGGGATAATAAGCCCTGGATACTGCACGATTCAAGCTATAATTACGGCTTTATAGAAAAGTGGTGGAAGTATTACAAGCTCTCTGCTTGTTTCGACGAGAAAGACAAGCAGCTTTTTAAAGAAATAAAAACAAAGAAGCTTGTACCGAAAATTGTTAAGTGTGTACGCATAATGAACTGTTTAGGATGGGAATTTTAAAACCGGACATGAAAAAAATAAAAGCAGGATTGTTAATAGATGAGTTTTTCGGCGGTGCAGGGACTGCTTTTGGCGGTTACGGTTTTTTGGCTAGAAAATATATAACAAAATACCTCCCGGGTAAAGAGATTGAAGTAGATGTTCTTCTGGAGAAAAAAGAGGGGCTTAATGAAGTTACAGCGCAGAAAGTAGATGAGACGCTTGTTTATAGATTTCCTTGTGATGATGAGAAGATTAAAAACTGGCTGAAGAAAAAAAACTACGACGTGTTTTTGTCAATAGAGCTGACTTGGCCTTCGTATGAAATTTTGAAATTGGTAGATGATAAAAAGCTTATTCTCTGGATACAAGACCCCAGACCACAGTCTGCGTGGGACAAAATAGACACAATGACTTCCATAAAAGACCACAGTTTCTTTTGCCGTGAAGGAAACGAACTTATAAACAAACTCACCAAAGGGGGGAGGGTGAAATATATCTCTCAAGGCCACTCTTTGAACCCTCTTGCTTTTGAACTTTACAATCTGCCCAAAGGCACGCCTGTGGAGTATCTGCCAAACCCTATTGAAATAGATTGGAACTTTGAGTTTGATATTTCAAAAAAGAAAAAACAGGTGATATTTTTAGGAAGGCTTGAAGCACAGAAAAGGGCATGGCTGTTTTGCGAAGTTGCTAAAAGAATGCCGGAGTACGACTTTTATGTGCTCGGCAAGTTTTTCAGGTATAAAGAAGACAATGAAAAAATGCTTGAACCCTATATGAAGGGGGATATTCCCAATTTGCATTTTGCAGGCCACCTTGAGGGAGAAGAAAAGGAAAAACTTTTAAGAGAGTCACGGGTGTTGTTGAACACTTCTATCTGGGAGGGCATCCCCATTTCATGGCTTGAATGTTTGCAATACGGAACTCTTTTAGCCGGTTGTTTGGATAATGAAAAACTCACATCGCGTTTCGGGAAATATGTCGGGGAAATAAAGGGCGACGGCTACGGTGAAGTTGAAAAATTCCTCCCCGCCGTAAAAGAACTTATGGAGGATGATGAATTTTATTCGGAGAAAGCCAGAGAAGCCGTAAACTATATAAGAAAAAACCACAATATACCTTCATTTCAAAAGAGTTTGCGCGCTTTAGTGAAGAAGTACAAATACAATAAAACATTATTTGCCCTTGAGGGCTTCATAAAAGGTATGAGAAAATTTACCGTTAAAGGGGCAAAATATTTGTGCTATCTCTTAAGCCTTAAACTGCCCGTAAACCGAGGTAAGGTATACAGGGCAGCAGATAAAAAAGCAAACGCAAATTTTAAAAAACCTGATGTTGTTTATGTGGATTTAAAAATAACTTACGCCTGTAACTATAAGTGCGAGTATTGCTATCAGGTAAAAAATAGCGGTGAGAGAATAATCGGGACATTCTCAAAAGAAAACATTGACAACCTTATGGTCTTTTTAAAGAGAACAAAAGAAAAGAAAATAATAACTCTGGCAGGGGGAGAGCCGTTTGTTTATCCTCATCTTGACTACCTTGCCCGAAAATGCAGGGAAAACGGCCATATTGTGAGCATAATAACAAACTTTTCGGCTCCTTTTGAGAAGATAGAGAAATTTATAACGACTTTAGAGGAAAATATTATAACTTTCAGTATTTCGATTCACCTTTCGCAAATTAAAGACTTGGAAGAGTTTTATTCAAAGCTGCAAAAGCTCATTGAGCTGAAAGAAAAACTCGGCTTAAAGTTTAATACTTGGCTTACTTGTGTTTTGACGGAAGAAAATTTTGAAAAATTAAAAGAAGTTGATGCCACAGTAAGGGAGAGGTTTGGTCTTAATATAGAAATTCAAAGAGCCTATCATAACGGCATTTACGACATATACTCCAAGGAAATCGAAGACTATATGACATCGCGCGGTCTTGACGTGCCTAAAGATGAAGCTAATAAGATAAACTTCTACGGGAGAAGGTGTTGGAGCGGCTCAAAGTTCTTTTATATAGAACATAACGGGGATGTTAAAAGGTGTTATGCAAACCAGATTAATGAATGTCTCTGGCAGCTTGGCAATCTGGCAAAACCAAAGCAGATAAAGATTTTTAATTCGCCCGTTGCCTGCTACTCTTGCGATAGAGGAAACTGTCCGTGTCATAAGCATTTTATGAAAACTGGCTTGCTTTTGGAAGAGTATGCACCTGAAAAGGAAATAGAAAACTGCGAAAAATATGCGCATTAATTGAAAGAAAGGCTGTATAAGTGAGTATAAAAGAAAGTAATGTAAGCTTTATAAGCCCGACCGATAAAGAAAACAAAGTGCTCGAAAGTTTGTCTGAATACTATAAACAATACATCGAAATGTCATGGAGTGAAAGAAGATTTCTAAACAGTTTAGTGCTCAGGGAAAAACCAAAGAAAGTTTTGGAGTTGGGCGTTTCCGCAGGGGGGTCCGATGTTGTTATTTTAAATGCCTTGAAAGATAATCCACAGGCAAAACTATACTCCATAGATATTATGCGCAATTATTACAAAGAACCCGAAAAGCCCGTGGGCTTTGTTGTTGATAATTATCCGAAACTTAAAGTGCGGCACAAATTATACAGAGAAGGTCTGGCATGTGATTTTATGGATGAAATCGGCGGCGGTATAGACTGTTGTTTTATAGACACGGCACATAATAACCCGGGGGAAATTTTAGATATGGTCATGGTACTACCATATATCAAAGACGACTGCTTGATTATTTTCCATGACACATCACTTCATGTCTTGTGCTGTGCAGATGAGTTTCATACAAATGCTATTCTTATGAGTGTTTTAAAGGGGGAGAAGATTTTACCTGCGGATTATTCTGATTTGAACGTATATGATAAAATTGCAAAAAAAAGTCATAAGGGCTTTTTTCCGAATATTGGCGCGGTTAAATTGGATAAAAACTTCAAAGAACAGGTCTGGGATTTGTTTAATGCGCTTATTATACCCTGGGCTTATTACCCTTCCGATGAAGAGCTTTTAAGGGTAAAAAAGCATATTGAAAAACACTACTCAAAATACCTTTGTGATTTATTTGACAATATTATTAAATGTAAAAAAATGAAAAAAGAAGGCAGATATTAGGTGAAAATGTTTATTTTAAAAGATTTTATGTGCCACGGGCTTATAGAACTCTTTGAAAAAACCATTGAATACCAAGGAGTACGTAAAGAAACTGAAATAGATAAGCAGTGAATGAAAAATAAGACTATTAATACTATCCATATTGATATAACTTATGCGTGCAACTACCGCTGCGAATACTGCTATCAGACTGAAGATGAGCGCAAAATGCACTTGTCTGAAACTGTTTATGAAAATTTTTTCAAATTTTTAAAGTCGCAAAAAGAGACTTTTAACGTTCATTTAATAGGCGGAGAACCCTTTTTATACCCGAAATTTTATGAAATGTGTGAACGCATTATTTCTATGGGCCACAAAGTTTCTTTAACGACAAACTTTTCTCTCTCAAAAGAGAAGCTGCAAAAGTTTATAGATATAACCAAAGGCAAAATTTCTTTTTTTGAAATATCCATTCATCCTACACAGATTAAAGATTTAGATGAGTTTTTCAAAAAACTTAAGTGGTTTAAAAGTGAAAGCGGGCTTGATTTTGATGATTTTCAATTAAACTGTGTACTTTCAGAAGGCAATTTCGGGCAAATAAAGAATTTAAAACAAAGAGTAGAGTCTGAAGGCTTTAAACTCAATGTGCAAAGGATGTTTGAAGGAGATAACTACTATACATACAATGATGAAATTGAAGAATATCTAAGGAGTGAAAAATGCGTAGATATACCGCTTAGCCTTATAAAAGAGCACAAAGAGAACAAGGGTATTTGCGGAGCTGCCTGCAGGTGCGGGAATAAGTTTTTTAAAGTGTTAATTGACGGGAAAGTAAAACGGTGTTTTACTGACCAAGGGTGCGGGTTTGACAATCTTGGCCACCTTACCGAAACGACAAAAGTGAAAGTACTCAAAGACTATACTCCATGTTTTTCATTGAACAATAAATGCAAATGTTACTATGGTTTTAACAAGTTGGGGCAGATAGATGCTAAAAAAAATGTAAAGTTGTTTTTTTGGTATCATAGACGTATGAAACCCTTATTGAAAAGTATTTTTTCAGATAGTATTTCTTATGATTTAAAATTTTTATTATGGCTTAAAGGGTATATAGGGCACAAAAAAGCCATGCAAAATTCGGTTGCGGAATTTTTGAAAATTGAAGAAAATCACACAGAAGAATATCACAAAAAACTTGCAAATGAAAAAAGGCAAAGCTACGATTTCGACCCTGCAATAACGAGCCTGTTGGCTTATCAGTCTTTAAACAAAATAAAAGAAATTGAACTTAAAAGGAAGGTTGAAAAAGGCAAAAAAGTAAAAGTGCTTTTTTATGTTGAATGTCTTTCAAAATTTTCGGGTCTGAATATATACAAGGAAATGGAGAAAAATCCTCTTTTTGAACCGTACATTTATCTTGTAAGCACAGACCATGGGAAACTTCACGTCAGAGGAACAAGAGAAGATTATTTTAAAGAATTTGAATCTTTAAAAGGCAGAGGTTACAGAGTAGTTTCAGGATATGATGAAAACTTGCGTCTTATTCCTTTTGAACAATTTAATCCGGATATTGTTTTTACAACTGACCCTTGCACAGACTATAGAGACATTCCGCTTACAAATGTTTATTTAAATGTTAATTATCTTGTCTGCTATATTTTTTACGGGATGGCTACCGTAAATAATTACGGCTATGTATGGAATAACAGACGAATAAATACTGCCTGGAAAAATTTTTGTCTGACATACTACGATTATTATCAACATTTAGAGGGCTCGACACATTTTGGGTTAAACGCCGTACTTCTTGGAAGTCCGAAATTGGATAATTATGCAAAGCCTGTAGAAGAATGTAAAATTCCAAAAAAAATAGATAACGGTAAAAAGATTGTTATATATGCGCCTCATTTCAGCGCTGACAAAAAATGTTGGACGCCATCTTGTACCGGCACTTTTCATATTTACCACAACTACTTCTTAAATCTTGTTAAAACCTATCCGGATATAAATTTTGTATTTAAACCGCACCCGCACTTGCAGTTTTTCCTAGAAAAAGAAGGAATTATGGGCAGGGAAAACTATTGTAAATATGTTGAAAAGTGGTGTTCTTACCCTAATGGTATACTTGTAGACAGCGATGAATATATTGAACTTTTCAAAAGAAGCTCTTGCCTTATAACGGACTGCATTTCATTTATAGGTGAATATCTGCCGTCAGAGCATCCCTGTATATACCTGTATAACCCATTGAGGGAAAGAAAAACTTACTTGGAAGGCTTTACGGACTTTGGCAAGAAAATTTTGAAAGAGTACTATTTGTCATTCTCCGAAAAAGAAATACAGAAAAATTTTGAAAAGGTTGTTCTTCAAGGTATAGACCCTACAAAAGAAGCAAGGCTTAATATAATTAACAAAGAATATTATAATATTGGCCATGCAAGCAAGAACATAGTAGAATATATAGAAAAAGCACTAAAAGACTAGGAATACTTAATATAAAATATTATGTAGAGAACATTAAAGAACGAGGAGTAATAATGAAAAACTATTGCATGAGTTCGTATTTAACTTTCAGGTTTATACCTGATGAAGAAAAGAACTTTTATTCACATACAAAAAGAAAACTTTTTAAGCCGTATGGGGGGCCTGTCACCCCTTGCAAAACAGCTGATGATTTAGACGCAGTTTTAAAAAAAGAAGTAGAAAAAGAGTTTATACCCGGTAAAACGGGCATTTTTCTGAGCGGCGGCATAGACTCTGCCATACTGGCAGCATATGTGCCTAAAGGAACTCCCGCATATACCTTTAAATGTATTGCACCGGATGCAATTGATGAAACCGTGCGCGCAAAAAAGTATGCACAAAAGTATTCTCTGGACCATAGAATTGTAGAAATGCATTGGGAAGATTTTGAAGAACTCGCACCTAAATTGATAAAACATAATCAAGAACCTTTTAACTCTACAGAAGTGCAAATATATAAAGCTGCACTGCAGGCTAAAAGTGAGGGTATTGAAAAAATTCTTATAGGAGAAAGCGCTGATACAATTTTTGGAGGCATGCACCTTCTTTATTCAAAAGACTGGACTTTTGAAGAGTTTGTACCGAGATACACCTTTGTTGACCCCGAAAAAGTACTTAAAAATCCTGTATCTGTGAGAGAAGTTTTTGAAAGATACAAAGACGGGGATATGATTGATTTAGACAAATTTATGGAAGATATTTACTACATAGAATCCCCCGGCTCTTTTATGCATGCTTTTGATTTAGCCGGAGTTGAGTATGCAGACCCTTATGTGCCGACTGTTTCTGCTGAACCTCTTGATTTAAACAGGATAAGAAACGGAGAGCCTAAGTATTTAATACGTGAACTGTTTGCCAAAAAGTTTCCGGAGTTTGAAATACCCGACAAAATTTGCCTTCCGCGGCCAATGGACCACTGGATGGCAAACTGGGAAGGGCCGAAGAGGGACGAGTTTAAGAAAAACTGCATTGAAGGCTTGTCAGGTGACCAAAAGTGGATGCTCTGGTGCCTGGAACAGTTTTTAAATACGTACGACAGGAGCGAAGTTTTATGCAAATAGGCTTTATCTCCGGAGTATTCGACTTGTTTCATATCGGCCATTTAAATCTTTTAAAAAATGCAAAAGGCTTGTGCGACAAACTTATTGTCGGTGTTTTTCGCGACGATTCTATCGTGCATAAAGACAAGAAGGCTATTATCCCTTTCAAGGAGAGGATAGAAATAGTCAGAAGCGTAAAATTTGTTGACACGGCCATTCCTCAGGAAGATGAAGACAAATTTGCGCTATGGCAAAAGCTTAAGTTTGACACTATTTTTGTCGGAGACGATTGGTTCAAGTCTGACAGATGGGAACAGGCGGAAAAACAACTCAAAGAAGTCGGGGTGAAAATAATATACTTCCCCTACACCAAAGGCACAAGTTCTACGCTCCTGAGTGAAGCTTTGATAAAATTAAGAGACAGGGTGTAAAATATCCGCAGCTATTTTTCTTATATCCTCTACTAAGGCTTTTAGGTGGCTCATATCTGTGTAAGGGTTAATAATTGTGCATCTCAAGTACGTTTTACCCCTAAGTCCTGTTTTTACAATGTAGAAATTACCCTCATCCAAAAGTTTTTCTCTTATTTTAATCTGAAGGTCGTTTAAGTCTGCTTTGGAGTTAGTGTACCTGAAACATATTATGTTTGACTCGGGCATAACAGCTATTTCAAAGTCTTCTGAACTTTCCAGGAAATTTGCAAATTCCTTTGTCAGCTCGTAAACGTAATCTATATAGTCGCCGAAAAACTTCTCGCCATAGTGTTTGAGGGTTGAATATACATTAAGACTCATAAATGGTTTTGTGCACTCCATTGTCCTCAAGCCATAGTCATACCAATTAGAATCGTCCAGTCTGTCTAAAATATAGGAAGCATTTTGAGAAAAAGTCTGGCGGGACATTTTACCGTTTTTAAAAAGCACCCCTGTTGCAAGGGCCGGCAGCATCATCATTTTGTGTGCATCCCATACTACAGAGTCAGCGTGTTCAATGCCTTTCAAATGACCTCTGTACTTATCGCTCAACAGGGCAGCAGCACCGTGTGCGCCATCGGCGTGGAGCCAGAGATTATTTTCCTTACAAAATTCTGCAATACTTTCTAGATCATCGTATGTGCCCGTAGCCGTTGAGCAGGAATTTGCAACAACCGCAAAAACTTCTTTGCCCTGCGCTTTAGCTTTTGTGTACTCTTCTTTAAGCGCGTTTATATCCATTCTGTAATTTTCGTCACTTGCAACAGAAATTGCTCCGTTGTTACCTATACCCATAATAGCGGCCGCGCGTTTTACGCTGTAGTGAGACTGTTCTGAAACAAGAACTGCAAGCTGTTTCTCGCTTTTCACGCCCTCGCTCCATATATCATAACCTGCCTTTGCTTGTCTGGCAGATAAAAGCGCAGTCAAGTTACCAAGTGTACCGCCTGAAGTTAAAAAACCGTCCGAACTTTCATTGTAACCGATTTTTTTACACATCCATTTGGTTACTGCACGTTCAATACCTGCAGCACCGCGGCCCATTTCATAAACACAGTTTGAGTTATTTAAAAGTGACATCATGGCATTTGAAAGAGCGGACAAAGGAAGGGGACTGGATACCTGATGGCCCAGAAAATGAGGACTGTGCAAGGGGGTAATTTCTCTCATAAGGTCTTTTTCTATTTCTATGTACTCTGTGCCTCTGTCTCCCTGAAAAGTGCATTTAAAAATATCCTCAACCTGCCGCGGCGTTTTATTTGAAAAAACCCTAGAGTCCGTATCTTTTGTGATATTTGCAAGATATTCACTCAGCATATCAATCATTTTATAGCCTTGTTCTTTAAAGGTTTCAGAGTTGTAGGCTTCTGTAATTTTTTCTTGCAAATTTTCTTTTATCATTTTAATTCCCTCTATAACTGTGAGGCTTCGCCTCTTTGTAACTCGTTGCTCGCTGCAAATGTGAAAATAAATTTTCACATTATGCTCACTCCTCGTTATAGTGTTTGATTTTCTCACAAAAATACAAAATTTTACCTGAATCTTTATTAAAGTGATACTCCGATTGCTCTTTCTAAGTCACTTATGGCATTTTGATACTCCGACATCAGTCTTATATAAGTAAGCCGTACATTCATGGAAGTCTCTTTTGCTGTTAAAAGAGTTACGGGGTCTTTTTTATGCTCTTTGAAATAATTCAACGACCTTTCGACCAAGTCCTTTGCTCTGGGGATTGTTTCATTATCATATTGGGTTATTAGTTTCGTGTTGAATACAATCCTTTCATAGGCGTCGTAAACTTCGTTTAAAATGTCTCCTTTTTTATTCTCATACTCTTCTGCTGCAACTTTCTGCATCATTTTCGCCTCTTTAATCGGCCCCTGCTGTCTGTCAAATAGTGGTATTTCAACTGCCGTCATTATAAATGCACCTACATTCAAAGTCCCCGGAGAGTTTGAAACCATGTCCGGGCCGCTTGCAAGAAGGACATTGGGTATTATGTTCGCTTTTGCTACATCCAGTTGGAGATTTGCAAGTTTTATATTATCTTCATAAAGTTTTACCTCGGGGCGGTTTTCCATTGCCTTTTTATTAAGCTCGTCCAGATTTAATTTATGGCTTTCATCAGTCAGAGTGACCACATCTTTAAAGCTGTCTTTTAGCGAAGGAGCTTCCAGAACACAACTTTTCTCCAAAGAGTGGCCAAGGAGTACGTTTAAAACACTGTGAGCCTGCAGCAATTCAGAATGCGCTTTTTCAAGTTCCATTTCTGCCTTTAATTTAATTATTTCAATCTGAATTATATCTGCTTCTGTTATCCCCGGGTATTTTTTATCTTTTCCCGAGGACAGAAAGTAATCCGCCGTGTTAATCAAATCTTCTATAGATTTCTCTTTATTTTGCGCAGCGTAAAGTTCGATATAAGCCTTTCTTACTTGGGCTTTTATGTCCAAAAGCTTTGCATCTATTTCATTTTCGGCAATATCTCGCTGCTTTTGCGCCAAGCGTGTTCTCTTTTTTCTTTTACCTGCCGTTTCAATAATCATCTGAACGCCTACCCTGTAAGTTTTTTCAGCTATACCGCTGTCTGAAATCAGAACAGGGTTCAGTCTTGTATTGGCCGTAAATACTTTAGCTTCTGTCAGCCCGAAGTGTGCCTGCCCGGCACGGAGTTCACCGGAACTTTTAAGCGCTATGTCTATTGCCTCATCAATTCCTGCGAGATAAGCGGTGGTGGCAAAGACATTCGTCTGCACGAGTAATATTAAAATTATAAGCGTAAAGAATTTTTTCATAGTAATGACAATTTTTGTTTGTTGCTCACACCAAATGAGAAAATAATATTTTTTCATCATGCTTGCCCATCATTAACAATATTGAATAAAAGAATAAAAAGATATTACCCCTTACGGCAGATATATTTACGTATTTATGGTTTAATATCCCTAAGTCTAAAGGAGGATTTATGAAAAAGCTTGTTGTTATGTTTGTTGTTATGTGTTTTTCCCTCAGTGCAGCAGTGGCGATTGACGATAAAGACTACAAAAAACGCGGGACTCTGGTAGTAAACACAAGTGAATATAAAGAATTAGAGCCTGACACCGCAGAACTTTCAATCAGGATAGAGACCACTGATTTTAAATCAGTGCAAAGGGCATCAGAAGACAATAAACAAATTGCCGAAAAAGTATACGCGGAGTTAAAAGACTTGATTAACACATCAAACGGAGACTTTATAAAAACATCAAATTACAATGCTGCCCCTTTGTACAAAAGCTCCGGCAATAAGAGTATTTTTGACAGATATAGAGTTACAAACAACATAAACATAAGAACCAAAAATATTGACAAAGTAGGCGAAATGATTGATAAGGCGCTTAATGCAGGAGCTACAAGCGTGCACAATTTAACATTCTCTATATCAACTTATGATAAAGAATGCGAGGCTTTACTTTCTGCCGCAGGCAAAAAAGCTTATGCACAGGCGCAGGCAACTTTAAAACAGTCGAATTCTTACGTTGAAGCCGTAAGTTCTATGAATATAAGCTGCGGAGGGAATGCTTCCTTTGCGCCGCGCCGCATGAACGTTGCAGCTAAAGGTATGACGGAAGAAGATGCCGTAGCAGAAGCTTCATACACGCTTATAGAGCCGGGCGTATCCCGTATAAACGCAAATGTGAACGCTGTATTTTTTGTAAAACCGTAAGCTACTTATTAGATTCAAATCTTTTTGAGACAACGTCCCAATCTATGTTTTTAATAAAAGCGTTTATATAAGAAGCTTTGTCTATTCCGTAATCTGCCATATATGCGTGCTCCCAAACGTCAAACACCAAAAGCGGTTCGACCAAAGCGGGCATGTGCTCGTCATGAAGGTCTATAACAAAATTTTTAATTTTGTTGCTTCTTTTATCGAAGCCCGTGTACACCCACCCCGAGCGGGCAGATTTTGCAGCTTCTTTCAGTTCGGCTATGTAGTTGTCGTATGAGCCGAAACTTTGAATGAGGGCTTTATTAAGTTCGTTTGAAGGACCGGTTTTTTTACCGTTTAGATTTTCAAAATATAACTCATGCAGGACAACTCCGTTATGGGGAAACGCACGTGCACTCGCCAAAGAACGATAGTCGGAAAAAGAAGCATTACCTTTAAGGTTTTTATCTTTGATTTTAGTGTCTATTTCGTTTGTGCTTTTTACATAGCCCCTGTATAGTTCAAAATGCTGTTTTAAAACTTCATCGCTGATGCCGTTTAAGGTTCCCAAAAGATGGTCATAGTTTTTAGCCTGAATAGTGTTATCGTTTACTATACTGCATCCTTTCATATTATCGGCAAATACCAGAGTTGTGTAAAAACAAGCAATCAATGCCGCGAATATAAACAATATTTTTCTCATAAGCTTTAGCCTCCGATATAAACTTTAAAAAAATTCTGCAAGTTTCACCATCACCAATCGGGTATTTTGCAGGCAAAAAATATTGTTTTCATGTTTTAATTACATGTGTTGTTATAAGTGTCCCAAGATAAAGAGAGGTGTTGTATGATTACAAGAATCGGACTTTATAGTCCTCAAAGTGTCAACTTTGACAATAGAGTTGCTACGGGTAATTTCAGTGCAAGAAGTACGGGAATGTCGCACGGTGCGGAGGCTGGCAAAATTCCTTTGAGTGCTCTTCAGGCTTATGCATTGCCCTTTATGGGTTCACAAAAAGCATTTACGCAGGAGTTCAGACTACCCGGAGGAGCTTCGTTTGACGGGATATTCGAACAAATGACGCCTCAAATGCGCTCGGTTATAGAAGACTTTAATGAAAGAAGTTCCAAAGATGAGCAATTCTTAAAATGGGTTGAGCTGCCTGCAAATCAACTTAAAAAAGATGCTGAAGGCAAAAGTCATGTGGATGAAATTTACGCTCAGGCTTTTGAAATGAAAAACAGAAAGAGCGGAGAAAGTCCGAGACCGCTTGTTGTGGCAGGCATAGGCGGCTCAAAACACACTGCCGAATTTCTTTTGAACTTAAACGGCGCGGGCAATAAAGGAAAAGTTTATTTCTACTCTGACATTGACCCTGTGAGCTATAACAACTTCCTTGAAGAAACAGGGAAAGACATTTTAGACTTAAACTTTCTCATAGTTTCAAAGTCGGGAACAACTTTTGAAACAAAGGATGCTTATAAACGCCTTGAAAAAGGTGTTGTTGAGGCATACAAAAAAGAAGGTTTAAGCCTAAAAGAAGCAAGACAAAAAGCACAGGAACACTTTGCTTTTGCAACAGATAAAACCGCTAAAGCGGGTAACTTAAGAGAAGCCGTGGGGGATGAAAACGGAGAAGGAAACAAATACATTAAAGAACTATACGTCCATGACGATGTAGGCGGAAGATACAGTATGTTTGACGATCCGGGTATTTTTGCTGCAGCTTATGCGGGAGTTCCCAAAGAAGATATGGAGAAAATCTTAAAAAGCGCGGCTGCTGTAAGTAAAAAAATGACTAATGCAGACAAAATTGGGGAAAACACCGCAGCAAAAGCAGCGATGTTTAACGTTTATTCAAGGTCGCAAGACTATAACATAACAATGCAGCAGCTTTTCGGGCACCTTTTTGAAGGCGGCGGCGAAAACTGGTTTAAGCAGTTGTATCTTGAATCGGAAAAAGACTTTAACTTTATGGTCGGCAAATCGCCCGATTCTATGCACTATGCAACGGAAGGTCATTTCAATCCAAACAACAGAGAAGTTTACAATACTATAATGACCATACAGAGTCCTAAAATTTCACGCAATTATGAGAAATACACAAGCGCTATAGCTGATACCTATAACGAAACCACCCCTTTGATGATAGAAACACTTGATACAAAAGGAAATAAGATAAAACCCGAGGCTATAGGCCGATACATACAGTCAAAACACTTTGAAACCGTATATATGGGTATGTTGAGAAGGGAAATGGAAGGCGGAGAAACCATTCCTAAAGACGAAGCACTGCCTGAAGTACTTCAGCCGTCAGTTGAAGTTTATAAGAAAAAGTTCAAACCCGGGAGCCCTTTTGAACTAACCCCCGGTGGAAAATAATTGCCGATAAGCTAAAAAGAGGATTTAAACAATCCTCTTTTTTTAATAAAGACCTACTCAAGATTTCTTTTAAACGTTGCCGAAGCGAGACTTAAGGTTAAGAGGGCAATTAAAAAAAGCGGAATTAAGTTCATAAAAACATCAGCAAACTGCATGTCTTTTAAAAAGAGTCCCCTGCTTATATTCATAAAAAACCTTATGGGGTTCAGCCAGGTCAAGTGTTGAAAGAACGGGGGCATATCATCTATAGGCGAAATAAAGCCCGATAAAAGAACAGCGGGCATCATAAAAGCAAAGACGCCGAGAATTGCCTGCTGTTGATTCTTGCAGATGGAAGAGATAAAAAGTCCGACGCCGACAATGGACAAAAGGGCGACAAAGCAAGAAAAAACAAACAACAAAAATGAACCCGTAAAGGGCAGTTTAAAACAAGTTATGGCTATTATTGTCATTACCGTTACAACGGTGATAGACAAAAGCAGGGGCGGAATTGTTTTACCCAGGAGTATTTCAAAAGAGGTGTAAGGTCCGACTATAAGCTGCTCAAAAGTGCCCAATTCTCTTTCTCTGGCAATAGATAGCGCGGTCAAAACAAGGGTTACCACAAGGGCGAGTATGACAATCAACGACGTCAGAAGGTACCACCTGTATTCGGTGTTCGGGTTGAACCAGTTTCTCACCTCAACATTGACCGAAGCGCCTTTTATGCCCGCCTTTTGAGCGGCTTTTTTAGAGTACTGCGCTGCAATTTGCGAAGCATATCCGTTAATCATAGCTGCGGTGCTCGTACTTCTCCCATCCAATATAATCTGGACATTTGCCTTGTGTCCTTTTTTAATATTTTTTGAAAAATCCGAATCTATAATGAGGGCTGCCTGTATTTTCTGAACTTCCAAGTCTTTTTTTACCTCAGACATATTATCAACGTTGATAACTTTTCTGAACCATTTTGAATTTTCAAAGCCGGAAATAAATTCACGGGACTGTAGTGTCTTACTTCTGTCCAACACCATAATATCAACGTTTTTAATCTCCATGGTAAGGGCATTGGCGAATATTAAAAGCTGCAAAAGGGGAGGCGCTATGATAATCATTCTGCTTTTAGGATCACGCCAAATAGCTAAAAACTCCTTTTTTATTAAGGCTGAAAGTCTGCTGAAAGTATTAAGCATCAAGTCTCCTCGCGGTTTTTTTGTATACAAGCATAAAGAAGAAAATGCCTAATACTAAAAGAAAAAGCGAGTTCAGCAGAACAACGGAAGGTATTGTTCCTGCAAGGAATTCACTCCTTATGAATGTTACAAAATATCTGGGAGGCAAAACCTGAGTGAGCCACTGGAAACCTATAGGCATAGAGTTTATCGGGAAAATCATACCCGAAAGCATAAGGGCGGGAAGGAAGCCTGCCACTAAAGACGCCATACTCGCAAGGAGTTGGTTTTTTGTTACGGTTGAAATAATGAGGCCTATACCGAGACAGGTAAATAAAAACAAACTGCTTACAAAGAACAGCACAAAATAATTGCCCCTGAAAGGTATACCAAATACCAGAACCATCATAGACACACTAAACGTCAAAGAGAGCATACCCACAACAAAGTAAGGAATGTATTTACCCAAAACAATATGAATGGGTTTAATGTTTGTACTTAAAAGCGACTCCATAGTTCCCCTCTCCCATTCGCGGGCAACCACAAGCGCTGTAAGTAGAATGCCTATGAGAGACATTGTGACGGCAAGAGATGCAGGAACTATGACGTGGTGACTGTCGATATCCTGGTTGTACCAGTATCGGGACTCGACATTTACAAGCTGCGGCATAACAAAACTTTTGTATTTGCTGCTTGCAAGCCACATATTTGAAATGGCGTTTACGTAGCTTTGAGTATAGCTTGCCTGATTGATTTCCGCGCCGTCAGTTATTAAAAGCAATTGTGCATCCTGTTTTGACGCCAGTTTAGTTGAAAAATCGTTGGGTATAATAAGCGCGCCTTTTATTTTTGAGCGCACAATATCTTCGTACATTCTTTCTTTATCTTCATACACTTGGGAGCGGACATACTTACTGTGCCCGAAAGATTTCATAAGAGAAGATACTTCGGGGTTTGAATCGTCGTTTTTAATTCCCAGAGTAATTTTCACAGCATCCAAGTTAACACCGTACATATATATGAAAATAAGCATGAGGGGTATAATAAAGGCTATTACTAAACTTGAAGGGTCTTTGATAATTTGCAAAAATTCTTTTTTAACAAAAGCAAGAACTATTTTCATGCAACATTCCCTTCATTTTCTTCACTTTTTTCAATTAAATTGATAAAAGTATTTTCCATATCCGGAGCATTTGCCATTGATTTAAGCTCCTCGGGCGTTCCGGTTGCTATTGTTTGACCTTTATAAAAAAGACTTATTCTGTCGCAAAACTCGGCCTCATCCATGAAGTGAGTTGTTACAAGAACTGTAACACCTTTTTTTGAAAGCGAGATAATATGGTTCCAAAACTCACGCCTTGTTATAACATCAACCCCCGATGTAGGTTCGTCCAAAAACAAGACGGGAGGGTTGTGCATAAGTGCACATGCCAGAGAGAGTCTTTGCTTGTAGCCCAAAGGCAAGTCTTGGGCATTTTGATGCAGGTATTTCCCAAAATTGAAAATGCCTGTCATTTGCTCAACGGACTTTTTAAGTTCTTCGTCTCTAAGACCGTACGCGCCTGCAAAAAATTCCAGATTCTGCAAGACGCTCAGGTTAGGATAGAGTGAAAACTTTTGTGCCATATAGCCTAGGTGGGAACGCGCCAACGAAGCGTTTTTTACAATGTCTACCCCCATAATCTTTGCGGTACCCTCCGTAGGCTTTGCCAGACCGCACATCATTTTAAATGAGGTGGATTTGCCTGCTCCGTTAGGCCCTAACAGTCCGAAGATTTCACCTTTTTTAATATGGAAGGTATTGTTTTTAACAGCGTAAAAGTCTCCATACCGTTTTACCAAGTCAAGCGCTTCAACTGCGTAGCCGACGTCTTGGATTTCCATATTGAAATTTTTCGCAACGAGAGACTCTTCTTCCTTATAGCCGCCCATAAGCTCTATAACCCTTTTTTCAAACTCGGCAGTGTTTGGAGCCAAATCTTCGGGCTTGCCCTGGTATATGACTTTGCCTTTATCCATTACAATAACAGTGTCGAAGCCGTGTGCTTCGTCCATATACGCTGTTGACCAGACAACCGAAGAATTGTTTTTAACCGTATTCTTGACCATCTTTAAAAGCTCACGCCTTGATATGGGGTCTACTCCGACAGAAGGCTCGTCAAGCAAAATAAGCTCGGGATTTCCCATAAGAGCACATATTAAACCCAGCTTTTGTTTCATACCGCCGGACAGTTTTCCCGCAAGTCTTTTTTGAAAACGTTTTAAGCCTGCAAAATCCAACATTCTGTCAAAGTATTCTTTACTGTCTTCTATATTTTTCAAGGAAGCAAAAAAGCAGAGGTTGTCTATAATGCTCAAATCTTCATAAAGGCCGAATTTTTGAGGCATATAGCCTATTTTCGTATTTAAAATTTCTTTTTGTGTTGCCGGATTTAAGCCGCAAGCTGCCACCTCCCCGGAATCCGGCAGTAAAAGTCCGTTGATGAGCCTCAAAAGGGTGGTTTTACCTGCTGCGTCAGCACCTATGAGACCCACTATCTGACCTTTTTCTATATTTAAAGACAAACCGTCCACAGCCAGCATGTTTGTTTCTTTAAAGTTTTTTACAAGATTTTTAATCTCAATAATATTTTTCTGCACAATGGGCACCTTATATGCTTGCCTTCTGCGCTTCTTTGTTACTTATGTCGATTTTTAGGGTAGTGGGCATACCTTGTTTTAAAAACTCGTCTGCTTCATCGACATAGACGTTTATCCTGTATACCAAGTCAGTTCTCAGGTCTTCGGTTTGAACTGTTTTAGGGGTAAACTCTGCAACGGGCGAAATATAGCCTATCCTGCCCACATACTCTCTTTTTTTGCCCGTATTTTTATCCTTTGAATCCGTGATAACTCTTGCAGTCATGCCGTACTTTATGTCTCCGAGGTTTGTCTCGTTTACATAAGCCCTAATCCATATGGGTTTTGATTTGACCAATGTATACACAAGCTGTCCGCTTTGCACCGTTGCACCCGGCTCTTGAATACGGGAAGTTATTATACCGTTATCGGGGGCATATATTTTGGTGTTATCAAGTTGATTTTTGGCGTATTGTCTTGAAGCTAACGCAGCCTCATAACTTCCGGAGGCTTCGTTTTTGGTGTTTAAGTACGCAGTGCATTCCTGTTTTGAGGTTATACCTTCTTTGCATAAAGCGCTGTGTCTTTGATAGACAGAACTTGCGTTTTGACTGACGGCAAAAAGTTTTTTTACTTCCGCGGCGGATTTAAGATAGTTGGCGCTATAGTCTCTGTCATCCAAAACTGCAAGCAAATCGCCCTTTTTGACACTTTCGCCTTCCTCAAAGCGCATTTGTTTTATGACGCCTCCGACTTGAAAGCTAATATCTACCTGTCTTATATCAACATTGCCATACAATGTCAGGGTATTTGGGTCATCTTTTTTGGAATTTATAAAAAATATTAACCCTGCAGTCAGCAGAACCGCTGCGGTTAACAACAATATCTTTTTCTTCATATCACGCCTCCTGTGGCTTTATACAGTGTAAAATAATTAACTATACGGGAAGTTTTTGTTTGTATTTTGTGCTGCTCAAGGGTCAACAGCTGTTCTCTTTCATTTAGAAATTCAGTGAGGGCAATGGTGCCGCTTTCGTATTTTAACTTTGCATTTTTAAAGTTTTCCTGTTGAAGCTCAAGTTTTTTCTGTGCACTTTTGTCTATTTCGCTGTCGTATTTTACAATGCAAAGTGCGTCATTGACCTCTTTTACGGCATTGAGTTCCGCGAATCTGTACTCTTCAAACATTTGTTCATATTTAGCTTTGTTCATTTTGAGGTTTGCAATTTTCATCCCGCCCTTAAACAGGTCTTGGGTTGCTCCGGCTAAAAGCGCTGCGAGCGAAGAGTCCCAACTAAAAAAACTTCCGCTTGAAAGGGTAGAAAAGGACAAAATACCCGTAATATTGAATGTCGGGAAAAGTTCTTTTCTGGCAACCCTTACATCAAAGTTAGCGGCGGCCAGTTTTGCCTCGACTGCCATAACATCGGGCCTTGAGAAAGTAACGTCGGAAGATATGACTTCCGGCACAGACGAAGAGTATTCAAAATTGTCTATACTGCTCCTTTGGATTTCGTCAATGTTGTTTGAACTTCTGCCGAGCAATACGGAAAAAGAGTTTAAAATGTTTTCTCTGTCTCTTTTAAGTGCGTCTAAAGATTGCAAAGAATTTTCAACATCCTGCTTTGCTTTGTTTGAGTGTTCTACACCCAAAACTCCTGCTTGAAAGCTTTTAGAGGCAATATTCAGTTTTTCTTTTTTGATATCTAAAATATTTTCTTGCAGCTCAACTAACTTATCATACTGGACAATGTTTGCATAAAGACTTGCCAAGTCGGTCACAAGGGAGATATTGACAGCTTTTTCTTCGTATTGCGCCGCTTCGTAAGTTTTTTCAGAAGAACGTGTTTTATCCCTGTTCTTAAGTAAAATATCAGCTTCGTAGCTCACGGTAAATGGCAGCAAAAATGCATTTTTGCTAATTGAACTAAGTCCGCCTATCTTTGGTGTGTCTACACCCAAGTAATTTGCACCTACACTCAAAGAAGGCAGTTCGCGCCCAAATGAATATTTTACGCCCTGACGGTATTCTTCTATTTGCCAGGCAGTTTTTCTTAAGTTGTTATTATTTTCTAAGGCTTCTAAAATATACGCCTCGAGAATGGGGTCGTTGAAGCGCTTGAAAAACTCCTGATTTGTATATTCAATTCTGGCAGTGATTTTTTGCACATCTGTTTTCAGAGTTTTTTTGCTTTCAAAAATTGCACAGGCAGGGTTGGCAATAAATATTACACACAAAAACAGTGCGAAAAATTTTACGGCTTTTTGCGGCATTTTAATCCTTTTTCTTTAAGTACATAGTGTCAATGTATTCTCTGATGTGTTCTTTTATAAATTTAATATCTGTCTCATTAAAATCTTCCTGTCCCAGAGATTTTAAAGAAAACAGGGGTACTAACCTGGGAAAAGCTATTTGTGACATTAAAAATAAAACGTTGAAAACAACTTCTGTGGTGTTTGCACTCTTACCCAAAATAGATGACATAAGCCTTATGATAAAAGCATAAGCTGGGGGCATTTGCGGAAAGTCTTCCTTGCTTTGTTGGAACTGAAGAAAGAAAGCTACCTGCTCTTTAGAAATGTTTTTATAGAGAAAGTCAACTATAAAGTCAATGAACGTATAAAGCGTGTTTATTTTCTCCTGATAAGAGAGTTTATCAAGGTCACAATTTATATCCAGACGTTGTTTTATAAGCTCGGTTTGTTTGTTAATCGTTCTCAAAATTAGCGCATCATACAGTTCTTTTTTACCGCCAAAATAGTAGTAAATGAGATTTATGTTTACATTGGCGCCTTCGCAGATTTCTCTTGTGGTAGTTTGTGCAAAACCGTTTTTGGCGAAAAGAAAAAGTGCAACATCCAGTATGCGCCCTTTGGTTTCTTCCGAATTCCTTTTGTGAGATTTTTCAACATCCATGCTTTTCATATTTACATTATTAATCAATCGCTTAATTAAATCAAGTAATTATTTGACTCTTTTTTGTTCGGGAATTATTTTTCCCATGTTTTAACGCAGACAAAAGGTTTAAAGCGAAAAACCGAACAGCAGCTTTTACTAAACTATTGTCCGGCTGTGCTTATGACTTGACCGCAAAATCAATGTAACGGTAAAGCTTTTTGACTTAAAGCCAAAAATAAAAGGGGCTTATTTTTTATCTCCCGGCAGTATTTTTTGCAATATAAACTTCGGCAGTGAAATTATTTCATCAGACTGTCCCCTAAGGTATGCATGCCCGCCATATTTGTATTTACCTTTATCTCTTTGAATTATTTTTACACCGGGCTTTAATCTTATCCAAGGTTTGCCTGTTTCAGACTGCATATAGTTATAATCCAGGACCAAAGGGTTTCTTTTTGCCATATAGCAATTAAAGTGACTTTCATCGTGCCACTGCGCGATAATATTATTTTCCAAATCTTTATCTGTGGCTCGGGATAACTCTTCTACCATATCCATATACTCTTTTTCCGCGCCGCCGGATATTGCCGCTTGATAATAATGTTTTCCTTGTCCCTTCGGGACATACGCATTGCAAGCTGGATTTCTGTCATATTCAAAATCATCGGGATTTTTTACTCTTTTATTTATCGGATGAAGCGCGGCTATCAAATAATCATTTTCAGCTTTCGGTATAATATTTTCTTCTGTTACAGGACTTATAAATTCCATATTGGCATTAAAGAAATAGACATAGTCGTAGTCTTTTAGTTCATTCTTTATTCTCATAAACATACGGTATCTTAAAAGCGTGTTTAACGGCCATCCCAAGTTTTCCTGATACAAAATTGTTCTGTCATCGCCTTTTGGTATCTGGCCATCCGTAAATATAAAATAGTGTTTTTGGGCATTTTTTAGGAAATATTTTTCTGAACTTTTATAAAACTCGTCCCAAAAAATAGTATATCTTCCTATGGCTATGTATAGTATTGCTACTTTCATATCATACTCCCGGCGAATACCTGTCATATCCTACTTTAGCATAAATTTCTTTAACAACAAAATTGATTCCTTGGAGTGATTGCTAAACAGGCCTGCAGGTTAATACTCAAAGATATTCTCTCTTAAGCTCTCTGTATTAAATATACAAAGTGTATTTCGAGGCCAATAACAAATAGCGGCATTTGTTGATATGCATAAGCATATCCCGTTGGAGCTTTACACAGATATTTATAAAATTTATTATCAGACAGTGTATTATTTTATAAAACATTTTAATATCAAAAAACTCTTAATTATTTTACTTACGGGCTCGGTATTTATAGCCAGAATTAATTTACCTGCTGAGGCTGCCGGTGAAGTTCATCTAACAGATTATGAAGAAATAAGGTTAGAGCAAAACTTAGAGCAAAACATTTCAGATTTCAACTCGAACAATTTCATCAGTGCAGATTTTAATATTAAATTGAATGTTGAAGATAAAATTGCAATTGCATCACCATCTATTACGGGACAATTACCGTTTTCACCATTAATGGCAAAACCTGAAGATTCCGGTTTGTGGATTAGGCCGTATCTTAACATCGAAAAAGTATCGCTTACTGATGGAACTATTGTAAACAATACTTCTTACGGTAATCTTTTAGGATATGATTTTAAATTAAAGGAATTTGGCGACCGTTTCGAATACGTTTATTCCTTATATGGAGGTTATTCCGGGGCGAAATTGTCCTATGATGACGTTAGTATCAATCAAAATGGCGGTTTTCTGGGTGCTTTGGGAATAATCTATAAGGGCAATTTCTTTACCTCGCTGACATCGGCATTCAAGGCAGTTGGCGTTAGATCAAACAGCAGCAGCGACTTTATTATGATAAGCCCTGATGTGTCATCAAGAACAGGCTACAACATTAAAATGTTTAACGACAAGGTCATCTTACAGCCAAACTACATCATGACTTACAGTTTTATAGCAACACAGAGTTACACGGATAAGTTTACCGGAGAAGTTCCCTCCAGTCGTCTTCATTTAATTCAGATTGCTCCAAGCATTAAACTCGTGTGTAATTTAAAAAACGGCTGGGAACCCTATCTCAGTGTAACTGAAATTTGGACAATGATTAATAGCGCAAAAAGTATTCTCCCTGCCGACGCCTCGATTCCTCAATTAGCAGTCACACCTTTTGCTGAATATGGCGCAGGAGTTCAAAAAAAACATGAAAAAGACTTTGTAGGCTTTTTTCAAGTTATGGCGAGAAGCGGAGGCAGAAGCGGAGTAGCATTTTTGGCCGGACTCTGGTGGCATATATAATTATATATGCCAACTATGTAGCAACGACAAGAAGAGCTGCTGTCTGAATGCTGTATGTCTTTTGCACACACAGAAAATTAAAGCTTGTCAATCTCCTGCAACTTTTCCAACCCCGAAATAAAATAAAGAACCTGTTCAATGTTTTGAGGATTTAATTTTGACCTTGTGGCAAGAAGTTCTCTTAATTCTTGCTCAAAAGTCCTTTCACTGCTTTCTTTTTCTGTATACTTGTCTAAAATATCCGCCAAAACAAAAAGTTCGTCTTCAAATTTTAAGGCATTACTGAGTTGCTTTATAGTCAAAGGCTTTGGAAAATTAGGCATAGTACCGTTTTCAAGCTTTGCGATGAGTGCGGGGCTTATCCCTGAAAGTTCCGACACTTCCCTCATGGTTAAATCCAGAGCATGACGCCTGTTCTTTAGCGCCATACCGAATTTCTCAAGTTGAATTGCTTTTGGCTGCATTTTGCCTCCTTATCCTTTATAAAAATACTTTAACATAAAGCATATAAATAAACAAACATTGACAAATATACAGAGAATGTTATACTAATAAATGTATGTTTATTTATTAATAAAAAAAGGAAAATTAAAAAATGACAAATTATTCAAACGAACCCGTACACGTAAAAGCTTACATAAAAGATGACGGCACCCGCGTCAAAGAACACTGGCGCGGGCACGGTCCGAGTGGAAGCTATACAAGCGGGGTTGCCCCTGGCGAATGGGAAGAAGCAAGAAAAAAGCAGGGCGAAAATCGGAATGAGGGAATGCGGAATGAAGGAATATACAAAGACGAACAACCAAAAAACCTTTTACAAGAGTTGTTTAAGAATATTCCTCTAGGAACCAAATTAAATAATTTTGGAATGAGCGCAGCGGACGGCGGAGGTGCAGTGTTGACAGGTGGAGTATCATTTGACGATATCTCGGGCGGCGGAGGTTTTGGCGATGCTGTCGGGGCGGTCGTTGCAGTTATTGCGCAAGTTGCTGTTGCTGCGGCAAAAATTGCCATTGAAGTAGCAAAAGAAGCAGCCAAGGCACAATTGGAAGCTCAAAAATCAGGTAATTTCAGAAATATAGAGCAATATGATACACATATTGATAATTCAATTTCAAAAATAGAAAGTTCCCAAGACCTCCTCAAAGACAGCATGAAAAACACTGTGGATAAGTTGATCAAGACAAAAGACCAAAGTGAATACACCAAGCTGCTTGAAACACATGCCCTGATGGAAAAACTGTACGACAAAAATAATCGGGCAATTAGAAATATCAAAATATCAGCTCATAACAGGGACTACTTAACCGTAATGGAGGAGTTGCGTAATTATCAAACTAATTTCGAGGAAGTCACTGCAAAAAACAGAGCCGCAAGACCTATAAATACAGTACCACAGCCACAAAAACCCTTGGATTTGAACTCGATAAACTACACTTCAAATCCTGTACCAACGCCATATATGCCAAGTGAACCATTCAAGAATACGGTTTTACCAATAGCGCAGAAGCAAGCTGTTGATACAGGAATGTTTAGGGTAAATGTTAAAAATTTAGGAAAAACTTATGATGCAAAAGAAATGTGGAAAGCGTCTTCACATGATTTTAACCAAAGCAATGACTACATAAGCAAAAACGGCAATGTGGTTTACAGCGTTTCACAACTCCCTTCACAAGAACTTCAACAAACTGTTCAAGCAAAACTGCAAGAACAGCTTGGCACAAATGACGCCATGGGCGTAGTTTTTAGAGCGGACAGCAGCTTGTCACAAGCAATAGCAAACTCTCGGGAATTTCAAGAACATGTTAGAAATAATCTTCCCAAATTAGTGCAAGGTGAAACAATTAAGGGGGCGAGTAAATATTTTGAAAGTGATAAAAATTTAAAACTAGCACTCGGCCATGCAGATATTCTGTACACAACACTCACAGAAAACGGCGACTTATATGCTCTTGTACTTGATACGTATGACTTCAACGCCAATGACCCTGATTTGAAAGTTCAACAAGCAAGAGCAGCTCAAGAAGCGCGTTTAATAAGAAATTACTATATTCTCAGCATTATCTTTATACATAACTATAAACTTGAGCAGTTATTGAGGGTTCGCTTCTAGCAGCTTCTTTGCAAGCTTTCTTAAATAGTAAAGTATTGCAAAAACAGTAAAAAACATAAAAGCTTCTATAATTGTGCTTTTTATAAATTCCCTAAAAAAACTGGTATCCCAATCAAAGAAAACTCCAAAAATCCAAAGCGGGGTACCCAAAATAACCCACAGCCAAAACAGAAAGTTTGACATAAATGAAAAAGTTTTTAGCAATTTTTGCTTCATGTAAAAATATTATCATAAAAAGGTGTTAAAAAC
>Ga0153945_1000027_pt1 | contig 49412 bp, 55 predicted proteins | sample TSNJ029MetaG_FD_104720 | JGI IMG/M metagenome (GOLD analysis project Ga0153945, IMG submission 104720) | Attine ant fungus gardens microbial communities from New Jersey, USA - TSNJ029 MetaG | ecosystem: Host-associated > Fungi > Mycelium > Unclassified | place: USA: New Jersey, Wharton State...
AAGTCAGTCAAATCCTGCTCCCTTAAGCCGATAGAAGCAATTTCGGGCTCTCCGTACACTACGGCAGGCACTTCCGTGTTGTCAAAAGAGCGGTTTTTGTTTTTAAAAATTCTCTCTATTTCACATATGGCTTGGTGAGTACCGCTATGAGCCAGACTGGTTTTATCTCCGGCATCGCCGATTACATTTTTGCACTCGCCTTTTGGCAAGACCTTCTCACGGCCTGCGGCAACCAAAACAATCCCAGGGCGAAGAGTTTCTCCGTTTGAGAGAATAATATCGCTGCCATCAGCCTTTGCGGTAGTCTCTGTATAGAACTTAATTTTCTTCATCTTAAAGATTCTTGCAATCCTTCTTTGGATATCGACATCAGAAGAAGGCAAAAGTGAAGGTGCAGCTTCAACAACAGTCACATCGACACCCATTAAGTTCATTATTCTTGCCCATTCTATACCTATTGCGCCTGAACCGACAATCAGTATGCTTTTTGGTAAAGTCTCCAGGTTTAATATATTATCGGAACTGAGTATAAAAGTCCCGTCAAACGGCAAATCAGCAAGTTCTTTTGGCTTAGAGCCCGAAGCAACTATGATTTCTTTTACGGGATATTCCGCGTTTTTTGTTTTTATAATACAAGAAGCATTCCTTTGTATAGTTTCAAGGAATGCTTCTTCGTTAACAACTGTTATACCGCGGTTTGACAAATCTTTCTCAACCGCTTTGTTTAATTTTTCTACTACAGAGTTCTTATGGGAAATGATTTCTTTCCAGGTTTTTCCTGTTTTCGCGCCGTGCAAAATAGCTTTTGTGGGGACACAGCCGAGATTAAGACAAGTACCGCCTATCTTATTTTTCTCAAATGCTACAACGCTTTTTCCGAGTTTTTTCGCAGTTTGAGCTGCTTTTAGCCCTGAGGGCCCCAGGCCGATTACACCCAAATCAAATTGCAATTTATACTGCATCTCCTTTTTGTTTGTTAATCATATCCTGAATTTTGTCGATGATTTCTTCACCTTTTCTTTGTACCTGATAAAGTGCGTCATCAGCTTTATCTTGAATTTCGCGTACTGTAGTTTGTGCTTTTTTGCTAAGGTCTTTTGCATTTTCGCTAATCATTTCACGAGTTTCTTCGCCTGATTGCGGGGCAAGTAAAATACCTATTACGGCACCAACAACGCCGCCGACTACAAAACCTGTTAAAAATTTACCTACTGACATATACATATTCCTTTCTTTTGTTTATTTACTATTTTTTAAAAAGCTTTATTCCAAGAGCAAGACCCTTTGCGAGACCTGCAAATATGCCGCCCATTTTATGGCCTACATTTCTGGTTGCATCTGCAGCGCCGACAAAAGCTTTTTTTACACCTTCGATTTGGGAGTCTGCACTATGAACAATTGAATTAATTGATTTAGCTGTTTGCTGAAGCTCTTTTAATGTCGGCTCAAGTTCATTTTGAATTACTTCGCCAGCATTTTTAGCCGTATTGCTTAATTTTGAAAGGTCAATAAGCAGTCTGACAAGAAATATTCCGACTACAAGTATTACAACCGCGCTTGTATACATTAATACCAAAAAACTTACCTGTGTCGGCTCCATATCTTATTCCTCTCAAATACCGTAAACGTCATTTTCCATATTTTTAGCCTTTGCAAGCTTTTCAGCTTTTATGCTGTCGTTAAAGTTCCTATACATCTGCTCAATTTTGTGTTTGGAACAGTTAATCATATCCAAAGCTTGCCTTTTGGCTTCACGAACTTCAGGTGAAAGCTTTTCACTAAGGTCATCTATTGCGGCCTTCAAGTTTTGACGCGTTTCCTCACCTGTCTTTGGCGCAATCAGAAGTCCTCCTACTATTCCGCCAACTACGCCTGCAAGTATTCCCATTGCAAAACCTATTGACCCGTTTTTCTTACACATTGGTAACTCCTTTATTGTTTTAGCCTGTGTCCTTTTTAATATTTTCCCAATTATATCATCTTTATAACTTTTCTTCAAATGGTTAATACGGCTATATTATAAATAGTAACTATTTGAATTATTATATTACGAGAGGAATAAGGGGTTGAAAATATCAATATTTTCAATTTACTTAGCAATTTTGTCAATTTTTTTTCTTCAGTTGTTTTGTGGTGGTATGATCAATTCCGTCGGAGCAAAAAACAGCCAATTAAGAGTATTGGCAACTAATGACCTGCATGGCAACCTAAACAACATTGCAGGCCTTTTGGGTGCTTCAAAAAGTATGGATATTTTTGAGAGAAGCCCCAATGTGGACACATTAAAAATCTCTGCGGGTGATAACTGGGCAGGCGGAGATGTAGAGAAGAACAAGCTTACAGGTTCATTTTTAAGTCACATGGGAATAGAAATGTCTGCTGTCGGTAACCACGAATTTGATGCGGGAGTAATTGCATTTGCCGAAAAAATAGACAAGACGGGAATAAAATTTATCGCAACAAATATGGATATTGCTCCGAATAACCCTCTGTACGGAAAAATTCAGAAATCTGTCATTAAAGAAATTAGCGGAACAAAGTACGGGATAGTAGGCGCCACAACGCCTGATTTGCTTTCTGTAATCTCAAACAAAGATGATATAGCAGGGATTACGGTTTATGGCGACAAACAAACAAAAGCTGCACTGCAGCAGGAGATAATAAAACTTATGCAGCAAGGAGTAGAGAGGATTATCTTAACTTCGCACTGCGGTCTTGAAATGGATAAAGATATAGCACAAAATGTTGCAGGCATTGATTTAATCGTATCAGGACATTCACATGATGAAGTAAACGGCATAGTGCCCGGGAAAAATTATTTCAAATCACCAAGCGGTGAACCTGTACTTATCGTACAGGGCGGAGAGAATGCCAACAATTACAACCTTGTTGATATTGTTTTTGATGAAAACGGTTCAATTTCGAAAGCAACGAATGACATGAAAATGATTAAGCCTGTACAAAACTCTATTGTAGAGTACATAAAAGATGTCAAAATGGGCGCATCTCCCGAACTCGGAAACATATCTCAAATTGAGCCGCTAAAGGGAAACAGGAGAATTGAGCCGCATGGTTGGGCAAATTTAATATGTGACTCGATGAGAAAAGAACTCAATGTCGATATAGCGCTAATGAACGCCGCCAATATGCGCAAAGTGCCTGTTGCGGGAAGGTTAACCGAAAGAGACATAATAGAAACAGTACCAATGAAGAATAAACTTCTGACCACAAGTATGACAGAAGCCGAATTGGTAAACGCTATTAAAAATGCATCGGTTTCACTGATAAAGGCAGACGGTTATCCGGGACTAATTCAGACAAGCGGCTTGAGGTATAAAATAGATACCCAAGGGAACCTTGTTTCAATGAGTTTTGTTGACAAAGTTGGAAATGTCATACCTGTAGATATACAAAACCCTTCCAAAGACAAGGTTTATACGGTTGCTTATGACAGTTTTATGGCAGACGGACGCGAGTACCCTGAATTTGTTCTAAACGGCAAACCGTCAACACAACTTAACTACGATAAGGACAAAACCCTTATTGATTACATAAATAAGATGTCTCAGCAGGAGCGCGATAATTTAAAGATTATAGATGACGGGCGTATTGAAATAGTACAAACATCAGCACCCCAACCACCCAGCAATAATACGCAAAACTTTTTAGGGTTGACTTTGCCAAAAACTGCATAAAATATTTTATGCAGAAATAGCCCGTTATAAAGGACACAATTGCACCAAGTATTATCGCTTTCCAGTTAAAATGCGGGATTTCGGTTAAATCAAGCTCTATTAAAGGATAGAGTGTGCTTGCCGCAATTATTATGGGTATACTCAAAAGAAAAGAGTATCTGGCTGCACGCACTCTGTCTATACCTTGAAAAAGGCCTGTTGCAATAGTTAAACCGGAACGGGACAGGCCGGGGAATATTGCAAGACCTTGAGCTATACCAATGAATACAGAATTTTTCAGCGTAAGATTCTTGCCGCAGTCTTTAAATTTTTCACTAAAAAATAAAATAAAACCCGTGACAACAAGTAAGATACAGACTATTTTGGGATTATTTACCAAATCATGCGCGAAATCTTTGAACAAGAATGCTATAGAAGCACTTATAAAAGTACCTATTATAATGTAGACGCCCATTTTAAAATCTGTATCATATTTTTTTGTCTTCAAACCTCTGAAAAAACTCGAAATTATCGCCCAAATATCCTTTTTAAAGAAAATAAATACAGCAAGAAGGGTTGCGAGGTGGATGATAATGTCAAAAAATATCTCTTCCTGTCCCGATGTTCCTGTGAACTCTTTGCCTGTTGCTATTTTGTATAAAGCTGAGACGAAAACTATATGAGCAGAGCTGGAGATTGGCAAAAATTCACTTAAGCCCTGAACAAAACCCATTAACACTGCTTGTATTGTTTCCATAATTAATTTCTCACTTACTTCCTTATTCTGCTCTTGAGGACGTCAAAACTCTGGTTCATCAGCCTTATGTATTCTCCCAATAACTGGCACAAGAAGTGGGGGTCTCCCAAATGCTCACCTTGGAAACATTAAAAAACTTTTCCCTCATTCTCTGATAGACATATTGCGCTATCATTTCCGAACTCGGGGAAACATCTTTAAATTCCAGCAATGTATTTAAGTCTGAATGGTCAAGATAGTTGATAACTTCATTTACCGCTTGTTTTAACACTTTAAAGTCAACCAGGATTTTTGCTTGGTCAAGATCTTCTCCCTGAACAAAAACCTCAACCTTCCAGTTGTGGCCGTGTTGGTTTTCACACTCGCCGCGATAATTTAAAAGGTGGTGGGCGGCAGAGAAATGTGTCTCTATCTTAACTTCAAACATATTAACTCCCGTCTTCTCTTAAAAAAACGCCCCTGAGGTAATCCTAATCGGGGCGCTTCACTCTAAATCTATATCATTAACCTTTTATTTGGTTCATTACTTCATCGGCAAAGTTTTCTTGTCTTTTTTCAAGACCTTCACCAAGGACGTAACGGTCAAATCTTTTAACAGTTAATTTGCCTTTAATTAAATCCGCAATTGTAACATCGGGGTTTTTTACAAAACCTTGTTCAAGCAGACATCTTTGAGCCATTAGTTTATTAACCCTGCCTTCAACAATTTTTGCCCTGATGTCTTCAGGTTTATTTGCAAGGTCTTCTTTGCCCATTTCGATTCTTTTTTCTTCTTCAATAACACCTGAAGGAATTTCGTCTCTGGAGATGAATTCCGGAGCGCAAGAAGCAATGTGCAGGCATATATCTTTAGCTATTTGGGCATTTTCTTCTTTGGAAGCACCGTCAGCGCATTCTGTTTCTAAAAGTACACCGATTTTACCGTTGTGAACGTATGAGTTCACGCAACATGGCGCTTCATAGCGGACAAAACGACGAATGGTAATTTTTTCACCGATTTTTGCTATTTGCTCTTTCAAGTAGTCTTCTACGACAGCGTTACATTTGTCGCATTTTTTAGCAAGCATATCGGCAACGTCTTTAGGATTTTGCTTTGCAACAACTTCGGCAAGACCTCCTGCGAGCTCTTTAAAGTTTTCATTTTTTGCAACGAAGTCAGTTTCACAGTTAACTTCAATCATAGCGCCGACTTTGTCGCCCAAATATGTAGCAACAAGTCCTTCTGCAGCTATTCTGCCCATTTTCTTGTCTGCGGAAGCAATACCTTTTTGTCTCAAAAGCTCCATTGCTTTTTCCATATCGCCATCAGTTTCAACAAGCGCTTTTTTGGCATCCATCATACCCGCACCGGTTTTATCTCTCAGTTCTTTAACCATTGAGGCTGTTATATCCATTGTATTTTCTCCTAATTCTTTTTGTTATACTGTCGCTTCTTCTGTTTGAGCTTCTTCTACGCCCGCATCCGACGCTTGGATTTTTTCAATCTTGCCGCTGTTTGCAGAATTGGCTTTGTTTTGCCTTAACTCTTTACCCTCTAAAATGGCGTCGGCAAGTTTTGAAGCTACAAACTTAATTGAACGAATAGCGTCATCATTACCGGGAATAATGTAGTCGATTCCGTCAGGGTTTGCATTTGTATCTGCCAGGCAAACTACGGGAATGCCGAGTTTCTTTGCTTCCTGGATTGCTATGAATTCTTTCTTTTGGTCGACCACGAAAATTAAGTCAGGCATACCTTTCATTTCTTTGATACCGCCCAAAGTTTTTGAAAGTTTTTGAAGCTGGCGGTTTAGCTGTGCCACTTCTTTTTTGGGAAGCCTGTCCGTATGACCTGATTCCATAAATGATTCAAGTTCACGAAGTTTATTTACACGGCCGCGGATGGTTTCGAAATTAGTCATCATACCGCCCAACCAGCGTCTGTTCACATAGTAAGCGCCTGCTCTTACCGCTTCTTGTGCGACAACTTCAGCGGCTTGTTTTTTTGTACCCACAAAAACAACGTTTCTTCCGCGAGCAGCGTAATCTCTTACAACGTTGTATGCTTCATCAAGTTTGTCTGATGTTACTCTTAAGTCTAAAATGTAAATACCGTTTTTCGCTCCGAAAATATAGGGTTTCATTTTCGGGTTCCACTTTTGTGTCTGGTGTCCAAAATGCATACCTGCATCTAATAGTTCAACTAACGTTGCAACTGCCATAGTAAGTCCTTTCTTTTTTTAATACGTAGATTGATGTTCTCTACCACTATGGAGGCTGAACTGTGTTCATACGAGTATACATCTCTCTTATAAAAGATTATAATAAACATAAAATCATGTAAACAGCTAAGTTATCAGGGCAACTTTTGTTATTCAGCTGTTTTAAAAGAGCATAATAAAAGGGGTTAAGTATGCAGCTTGGTAAAATCGGTAATATTCCCAATATACAAACAAATAGAAGCAGTATTTATTTGAAAAAGAGTACACCTGTTGATACTGTCTCATTCTCAGGTGCAGCCCATGGAAGCAGGACGGTAAAAAAAGCGGGGGTTTCTTTAGCGGCAGCATTGTTATCAGCCCTAATGCTCTTTGCTGCAGGGTGCAGCGACAGCAAGGTTAATCCCCCTGTTGACTTTCAGGAAAACCCGATAGTTGATGAGAGCAAAGAAGAGACAAGAAAAGAAGAAGACGACATCGTCATTATACAGGATGAAGAAAGTGAGACGCCTGCATCTTCTGATACACAATCCTCGCAAGCAGCAAAGGAAGATGGTCAGAAAGATACACAGGTATCACAATCACAAGAAGTACAGAAATATTTGGATAGCGGTGAGGCAAGGACAACTTTTGGTTCAGTAAACAGCGGTGATTTCACAAACGATACCGAACATTATGACAGCGAAGGCAGATTGGTAGCAATAGTATATAGAGATACTTACGGGTCAGGGCTGCAAATGCCGTTAGGAGTTGACGAGTTTGAATACGACGAAAAAGGAAATCTGGCAGGCATTTATACTTATGAAGACGGGACCGGCAGGCTTTTAAGGGCGCAAGAGTTCACTTACAATAACGACGGAACACTTAAAGAAAAAACTGATAGTAATAAAAATAGTACGCTTACACAATCATCCGTTCAGACAGAAACAGTTTACGCTTCAGGGGCATTTGCGAAGACAAGTGACGGAAGCCTGAACGATGTTACATATTTTCGAACGCCAAGTGCGAATGAGTGGACAGGAAGCAAGAACGCTAACGAGCCGTATGTAGACCAAGACCTTACTGGCGACGGAAGCTTAAGAGATGTAAGATATTATCATACGCCCGATGAAGATGAGTGGACAGGAAGCAAGAACGCCAATGAACCATATGCAGACCAAGACCTTACTGGCGACGGAAGCTTAAGAGATGTAAGATATTATCATACGCCCGATGAAGATGAGTGGACAGGAAGCAAGAACGCCAATGAACCATATGCAGACCAAGACCTCACGGGTGATGGCAGCTTAAGAGATGTAACGTATTTCCCTAAGCCGGATGAAGATGATTGGATAGGCATTAAAGAGTAAATAAAATATACAAAATAACATAAATAAAATTGTCCGAAGTAAATTCAGGGCAATTTTTTCATGCAAAATGTTTTTAATAATTTATAGGATTATTGGAAGAGTTTTTTATTATAGGGAGAATTTATGTCAGTTTATATGAACAATCTGTTTAATTGGGTTCAAAATGGCGCCAATGCTGCAGGTTTAGGAAACTATGCAACTACGTCAATGCTTGGTGTTACTGAAAAAGTTTACTCTAACTCGGCATTTGACAGCTTGGTACCTAATCCTTATGCGGTAGATGTACCAAAGCGGGGACAAATATATTATTTAGAATCTGAAAACTGGAAAATGCCTGATGAACTTAAAGATTATTTAGCAGGAGGATTCCAAATAGGAATCACTCATGGCTATGCCTCAACAAATAGCAACGGCATTGTAGACACAAGCTATTACCCTAAGCCAAGTGCAAGTTCATGGACAGGGAGCAAAAACGCTAACGACCCGTATACCGACCCTAATCTCAAGAGTGATGGCAGTATAAACGATGTAACGTATTACCCTAAGCCAAGTGCAAGTTCATGGACAGGGAGTAAGAATGCTAACGAGCCGTATGCTGACCAGAACTTAACAGGTGATGGAAGTATAAACAATGTAACTTATTACTCTACACCCTTTTCGGGGCTTTGGACAGGGAGCAGGAATACCAATGAGCCGTATGCTGACCAGAACTTAACAGGCGATGGCAGTATAAGAGATGTAACGTATTTTCCCAAGCCGGATGAAAATGATTGGATAGGCGTTAAGGAATGATAGTTGAACTCAATAACCACCTTTAGCAGGGTGGTTATTTGTTTTCAGGTTTATCAAAAAGCCAACAGGCAACCTTTGTACCATTGACAAACTTTAAGTCAGGCATAACACTTTTGCAGACTTCCATTACATAGGGACAGCGGGGATGAAACGGGCATCCTGAAACTTGTTCCGTTATGGGGCTGGGTTGTCCTTTTATGTTTTGCAAAACCTTACTTTTATCACTCGGCAGGGCATTAATAAGAGCTTTGGTGTACGGGTGTTTAGGGTTTCTAAAAAGCTCACGCACGGGGGACTGTTCAATGATTTTTCCCAAATACATAACAGAAACTTCGTCAGCATATGAAGATACAGTTCCTAAATCGTGAGTTATTAAAATTATGGTCTTGCCCAAATCTCTTATTTCTTTCAGAAGCTTAAGTATCTGTGCCTGAATAGTTACATCCAGAGCAGTTGTAGGCTCGTCAGCAATAATTACCTCAGCTTTTGTAGCAAGGGCCATAGCTATAATTACCCTTTGTTTCATCCCGCCGGAAAGCTCATGCGGGTACGCCTTCATTCTTTTTTCGGGATCCGATATTTCAACATCTTTTAGAGTTTTTACGGCTATTTCGTATGCTTCTTCTTTGTCAACATCCCTGTGTTCGAGTATTGTCTCAAGAAGTTGGTTTTCAATGGTATAGAGGGGATTAAGCGAGGTCATGGGGTCTTGGGGAATGAGGGCAATTTTTTTACCCCTTATTTTGCGCAATTCTTTTTCGCAAAATTCCAAGATGTTGTCATCATGAAAAATGACTTCTCCGTTTAAAATTTTTGCATTATTCGGAAGAAGCTTTATAATACTCATAGCACTCATAGTCTTGCCGCAACCACTTTCGCCGACTATTGCGTGGATTTTGCCGGGGAAAAAATTCAGGGATACGTCTTTTATTGCCTCGTAGTTTTTTTCGTCTATCTCAAAGGCTAGAACTAAATTTTTTACTTTTAAAACAGGTGCTTCCATAGGACACATTATAGCACTAATAATCTAATGACATATACCCGAAAGTTGTAATTCTTTTGACTTTCTTATACAATACCGTGGAGGTTGCAGTATGAAAAAAGTAAAAATATATACTTGGGCTGATAGAAGGCCGGACTTTATTGAAAAACAGTATGAAACGCTAAAGCATTTTATTAAGGATGAAGAATGGGAGTTTATAGTTTTTAATAATGCACCCTTCTTTGCGTTTTCGCGCTCTCGTGCAATCAAAAAAGAGTGCAGCAGGCTTGGTTTAAAATGTTCGGATGTAAGATTCAGGACTTTCGTAAACGGACCTGCGCAAATATGTGCCTGGGGAATAGACTATATGTTCCAAAGGTTTGCCAGATGGGACAGAAAACATATACACGTTATTTTAGATTCTGACATGTTTTTTGTGAATGATTTTAATTTCAATGAATATCTTGGAGAAAATTGTGTGGCCGCCCTTCATCACACTTCAAAAAAAGATGAGAGTATCGAGTATCTTTGGAATGGCTTTGTTATATTTGACGGTGAAAAACTGCCCGACCATAACCGGTTTATATTTGCCTGCGGAAAAAATATCGGTAAAGCAAGCAGAACCGATGTGGGGGGAAGACTGTATTACTGGTTAAAAAATAATCCGGAAGCAAAAGTTAAGCGAATAAAACACACTGCTTATCTTAATGAAATTTCGGACAAAATAAGTATTCTCCCGGAGCGCGTGAGAGATTCTTATAATCCGGATTTTGGTTTTCAATTTATTGAAGCCGCCATACTGCATTACAGGGCAGGTTCAAACTGGCAGAAAAGTTCGGAGGATTTTGTCGACAAGAAAAGCGAGTACTTCAACAAGCTTTTAGGCCTCGTGATGAGCGGAGAGGCCAACTTGCCTTCGGTGAATGAGCATTATCAGGATTATTATAAAGTTTAGCTGTACTTTTCCATAAAGTATCCTACAAGCTCCAACAAGGCATTTGCAAACAGAGCTTCAACTTCAAATTCGTCTTTCCAAGGGCGAAATGAACATTTTTCAGGCAGCATAACAAGGGGGTTATTTGGAAAGTCCCTGCAAACAACCGGTCTGTCTGCATAGTCACTGCAAAAGTAAGTATTATCTTCATTTTTAATAACTTTGGGACAGTAATAAAAATGGCAGTCGTCATATAGTCCCGTTTGTTTTAAAAGATTAAAATAAGCCCCGAATTCTTCTTGCGCATCTTCCTTGTTCTCATACGGAACAAAAACTTCGAGAAAGCTTTTTGCAAAATTGTCATTTTCTGTAGATTTTTGTTGAAGTTCGGAATATGAAAACTCACTGCACGCAGCCTTGCAACAAGTACCGCATTTAGCACAGGTATATTTTTTTGAGCCCTCTTTGTAGTTATTTATCTTCTCTAAAATGTTTTTTGAAACTTCATTTTGAAGAAACGCCAGTCTCTCTTCATTGTTTTTTAAAGAGTCCAGCTTCTTTTTAAGGGCGTTTTTTGTCTTTAGAAAAATATCTTTATATAGTTTTTGACGGTTTGACAATTCTTGTGCAAAGTCATGTTTAGGCATTTTGCAGCTCTTTTTGGGACTCTTGAGCCTCAGCGTTGATTGAGTTTTTCATTTTCTTTCTGCGCATCAAATCAACAAAAGCTTCCAGTCTTGTCAGATAGCCTGCTTTTCCTGTCTGTTCGTCCATAATAAGCGACAATATTGGTATACCTACTTCTTCTCTCATTTTGGGAAAAATATTTTGAGACATTATTTCGGGCATGCAGGTAAATGGGGATATGTGAATGATTCCGTCTTTGCCTTTTTCTTCGGCATACAACACATCACTTATACATTCAAGCGCGTCACCGCCTATATCGCGCATAAGATAGGGTTTTGCCATCCTGAACGCACGCTCCAGATGTGTTTCGCCTTTTTTAAATATCTTGGGAATAATTGCATCTTTCAAGAATCCGCCGACAGTTAAGCTTCGGCGAACCTGAACGCCCATTTTGCCAAGCTCCCTTTCGATATACTGATTTGAAAATTGGTCTTGAACCAAATAAATCTCTCCCGTTAAATCAACATGCAGAATTTCTTTGTCAGGGTTTATTTCCACGGTAGAAAGCAGCCTTAGAGCCTCCTTTAGGGCTTTTTTAAGTTCTCTGCTTGAGTTCGCTTCTAAAATAAGTTTAACTCCGCGGTTGTAAGCTTTTTCGCTGTCTCCTGAGTGCAACTCTCTGGGGCGGTGATATAAAAGAAAGTTATCCAACTCATCCATAGCAAACACTTTTCTCACAGCTATATTGATAGTTCTTGCAATTTTTATAAAATCTTTTGTGCCTGTCAGTTTAACTATGAAATCATACATACCCTTGAAGCCGTCATACAGTTCAAGCTCAATATACTTATTCTCATATCCCAAGTCAGCAAGTGCGTTTTGAATGCTTTTTCCGTATTCGCCAAGTCTGCATATACCCGGAGAGGTAATCATTGCAACATAGTCTGCACCGCCCTCTATGGCTTCTATGAAATTGCCTAAAATGAGTTTGTAGGGTAGGCAAATAGCCTCGGGTGAATATTTTGTGCCGAGGGAGAGTGTTTTTTTACTTGTATAAGGCGGAATGTAAGCTTCAACGCCTAATTTTCTAAGTGCTGATGCCCAGGCTACATAAATAGAACCCATATGAGGGAATGCAACCTTTACTTTTCTTTTTTCTTCTCTAGCCATAATAATATTATTTCATAAACAATTAAATAAATGCCTGCAAGAAACGATTCTTTTATCTTTTTTAACATTCACAGATAAAAGACCGCCTTCAGGCGGTCTTTAAAAGTTCTATTCTAGAAGGTTCTACTTGAATTCTACAGTAGCGCCTGCTTCTTCAAGTTTTTTCTTAAGTTCGTCAGCTTCTTCTTTTTTAACGTTTTCTTTGATTGGTTTTGGAGCGCCGTCAACTAAGTCTTTAGCTTCTTTTAGGCCAAGACCCGTGATGTCTCTAACGATTTTAAGAACCGGTATTTTGTTGGCACCGGCTGAAGCAAGAACTACAGTTACTTCTGAAGCTACTTCTTCACCGCCGGCAGGAGCTGCGCCTGCTGCAGGAGCTGCAACTGCTACGGGAGCTGCTGCTGATACACCGAATTTTTCTTCCATAGCTTTTACAAGCTCAGAAGCTTCGATTAAAGTTAATTTTTCAATTGATTCAAGAATTGTTTGTACGTTACTCATTGTTTTCTCACTTTCTTATAATTAATGTTATTTTAGTAATTTCATTGATTTATCTGTGCATTACGCACTTTTTGTCTTAGCAACAGCATCGACAGCTCTTACAAGTGCGCTCATAACTCCATTTACAGAGTATACTATGCCGCTTGCAGGAGAGTTGATTGAGCCAAGCATTTTTGCATAAAGTTCTTCTTTTGTCGGAAGTTCTGCAAGATTTTTTGCTTCGGCAGAGCTTAAGAGTTTACCGTCAAGAACAGCGCCCATTATTTCTCCAAGCTTCTCTTCTTTGATGAATCTTGACAGAACTTTAGCTGCACTGACTTCGTCACCGTAGCCAAATGCTATTGCAGTAGGCCCTTTTAAAAGCTCTTCGATAATTTCAAAGCCTGTGCCTTTTGTTGCGATTTTACATAGTGTGTTTTTTGTTACGGTTAAGTCGGCATTTTCTTTTTGAAGACCACGTCTTAGTTTTTGAATTTGCGTAACACTGTAACCGCGGTAATCTGCAACAACTGCAACTTTAGCGTTTTCAAACTGCTCCTTGTAGTGCTCTATTTTCTCACTTTTGAAAGCTTTTGTTGACATTTTTGTTGACATTGTATTTCCTTTCTAGTCCTTAAAACCAAAAAATTTTGCGGACATAATACACGCAAAACATAACAAGGCCAGAATATTGAATTTTGGTTGTTACCTCGGTTGGATTTTATAGCATATGCTACCAACTGTCTGCGGTATATGAATAAAAAATATGTTAAACAAAACACAATGTCAAGTATGGTACGATTTTTCGGAATAAATAATAAAGATTTGTAAACTATTTGTAAATTTATGGAAAATTTAGGGAATTTTTTGGATGTTTTTTGTTATTATAGTCATCCAACAAAATTAGGTGTCTATATAAAATGATGAGTTTCAAAACCACAATTGAGAAAAACATTAGATTAAGGCAATATCTTGATCTAATTAATAAGATTGTAAAAGTTGAATATAAGTCGATGGGCGCGTCGCATTTAGTCGAGTTTGACGAACTTATTAATATTGGAATTCAAACTGTTGACATACTAATCGGAGATAACAACGAACAAGAGTACAACGAGTCTTATCTTGCAACCGCCATAAAATGGGCGATTAGGAACGAACTAAGGAGAAGATATCGTTGGCATGGAGTAAAAACAGGTGCTAAACCAAAGACAGACGCAGATAAAGCAGAAATTAGAGAAGCTATATACAAAACAATACTCTCTACAGATGAAATGTTTGAATCAGAAAAACCCTTTGAGGTTAAAGACTCAAGAAAAACTCCAGAGGAGAATGTTGAGTTTAGTCAAATGTCTGACGCAATCAAAGAGGCCATAACGCATTTACCTAAACGGGAAAAGGAACTAATCGAGTCGAAGTTTTTTAAAGATAAGAAGCTTCAAGAACTTTCGGATGAGTTTATGATTTCCCCGTCTCGTATTTCCCGCATCATAAAATCAGGCTTGGATAAGATTAAGGATGAACTGGTCCGCTCAGAGGCAGTGTAACATTTTTACTAAAGTTTTGTAAATTTTTTTAGAATCATCTGAAATTATGGATTCAAATATGACTTTATACTATTGAAGGTGTGGTAATTTTTTAGTAGGAAGTTTATAAGTGCAAGTAAATCCAATATGTTTATCTGCTCAACAGGCTGCAGATTCAAAGATTGCAAAGTATTCGGCAGAGTATGAAATGCCCGTAAAAAAAGAGGCTTCGTCAAGTCCTATAGTCTTTATGGGTCTTAATGACAGGCTTGAATATCTTTATTTAAGCTCAAAGTCCATAGGGGAAGAAAAAGAAGCGCTTGCACAAGAGATGGAAGAAAAGTTTGAAGAAGTCTCAAAGGTGGCAAACGAGGCAGCAGAGGAGCTTGAAAGAGCTTCTCGTGAGGCAGAAAGATTCTTTGAAGCAAAACAATATGAAGTAGAAAGCTATACAAAAAATATTCTTAGCAATTATCAATACAGCGGCAGCAATATGAGCGACAAAGAAATAAAAAGGATGTTAATGAGCGCTCTGTACAACGTCAATGTTTCTCTGCCGTCGTCTTTACGCCATAAAATGAGTGAAGCCGCCTCAAAGTTAGGCAGCCTAAACTCAAAAACGATGGAGCTTTCCCGTCTTGCAAGTATGGATGATTCTCTCTCTTCAAGACTTACTTCAAACAGCTATGACATAGCAAGAATTGGTATGCTGACGGGGAACAGCGTTGAATTTGTCACTCCTCAAATCGGAAGTGCCGGCAGATTTTATTCAAACAGTGCAAACAGTATAAATTCAAATATATCAAGTATGTATTCGAATATTGATTTTAATAACGATTTTCAGGGCAGAAAAATATCAAGGCTTAAAGATAAGCAGTTTGAGAACGTTAAACCGCAGGAAGAAGCAGTGTAAATTAGTATAATATTTTCTTTTAACTTTGTTTTTCGTGCAATTTTTGTGATATACTTTTTTCGCTATAATAAAAGACACATGAGGATTATAAGTTTGATAAAAGTTGGCGTAATCGGCGCTCAGGGCAAAATGGGCAGAGAGGTAGTAAAAGCAGTGCTTGAGGATGGAGCACTTGAACTCGTCTGTGCGGTTGATACTTATGGTGCAGGAGTGAGTGTTTGCGGCACAGAAAATTTGCGAATAGACGGCGACATAGAAGAATCTCTTAGAGAACACGGGCCGGATGTTGTGGTTGATTTTACCCAGCCCGACACCGTATATGAACACGTCAAGCTTTATATCGAAATGGGGATTAAGTCTGTTATAGGCACAACAGGGTTAAGTGCGCAACAGGTTGAAGAATTAAAACTTTTATCCCGAGAAAAAAATACAGGCTGTTTTATAGCTCCGAACTTCACTACGGGAGCTGTTTTGATGATGCTTTTTGCACAAACGGCATCAAAATATTTTAATAACGCTGAAATAATTGAGTATCACCACAACCAGAAAAAGGATGCCCCTTCTGGTACTGCTCTAAAAACCGCTCAAATGATGGCTGAAGCAAACAAAAATCTCGCTTCGGGAAATTGTCCCGAAGAAGAGCTTGTGAAAGGCGCTCGGGGCGGAGATTATGAGAATATTCATATTCACGCAGTGAGAATGCCAGGCTTTATGGCATCGCAGGAAGTAGTATTCGGCGCTCCGGGACAAATACTTAAAGTAAGACATGATTCCGTTAACCGCGAATGCTATATGCCCGGTGTTATAATGGCTTTAAAAAACGTTGTTGAAAATAATAAATTCACTTATGGACTGGAGAATATACTATGAGTATGAGAAAACCTAACTTAGCGGTACTTGGCGCCACAGGCGTTGTCGGGCGCGAAATCTTAAACATTTTAATTGAGAATAATGTTGAGTACGAAAGCATTAAATTCTTGGCGTCAGCGCGTTCAGCAGGTAAGACCATAGAGTTCAAGGGTGAAAACCATACGATAGTTGAAGCAACTCCCGAAGCTTTTGAGGGAGTGAACATAGTATTGGCTTCGGCAGGCGGCTCTACAAGTCTGGCCTTAGCGCCTGAAGCCGTGAAAAAAGGTGCGGTAGTTATAGACAACTCAAGCGCTTACAGGATGGAGGCAGATGTTCCGCTCGTTATAGCGGGCGTGAATGACGAAGATTTAAGAAAACACAAAGGCATAATAGCCAATCCAAACTGTTCAACTTCACAATTGATGCTTGTTTTAAAGCCATTGCATGACTATGCAAAAATCAAAAGACTTATAGTTTCTACTTATCAGGCAGTGTCGGGTGCAGGTTTGGCCGCTATAAATGAATTGACTGAAAACACAAAGTGTTCGCTTGTGGGAATGCCTTATGAAAATAAAGTATTTAAACACGAAATAGCCTTTAGTGTTATTCCGCAAATCGATGCATTCACTGAAAACGGTTACACAAAAGAAGAGATGAAAGTAACAAACGAAACAAGAAAGATACTGCATTTGGACTCAAGTGTGCCTATTTCCTGTACTGCCGTTCGCGTACCAGTGTTTAACGGTCACTCTGAAGCTGTCAGTATTGAGTTTGAAAAAGATATTTCACCTCAAAAAGCGCGTGAAATCCTTGAAAAAGCGTACGGTGTAGAGGTTTTAGACGACGTGGCAAACTTTGTGTACCCTACTCCCAGACACGCGTCAGGTAAGGATCCCGTGTATGTCGGCAGAATAAGAAAATGCATCGCTTTTGACAATGCTATAGATTTATTCTGTGTTGCAGACAACTTAAGAATCGGAGCGGCGCTTAACACTGTAAGGCTTGCTCAAAAAGTAATAGAAATGGGGTTATTCTAATGAGTTTAAGATACGATATAGGTGAAATTATCACCGCAATGGTGACGCCGTTTAATGAAAAAAGAGCCATTGACTACCCTGCGGTCGAAGATTTAACAAGACACCTTATGGGCAGTGGTTCCGATTCAATCCTTATTGCGGGAACCACGGGCGAATCGCCTACTTTGACACATGAAGAAGAATACGAACTTCTTTATACCGTCAAGTCAACTGTTTGCGGCGGCGCAAAGCTTATTATGGGCGCAGGCTCAAACTGTACAAGGACTGCTGTTGATTCCTCGAAAAAGGCTCAAGAGCTGGGTGCGGATGCTATATTGTCTGTTGCGCCGTACTATAACAAGCCGAATCAGCCCGGCCTTATTGAACACTTTGGTGCAATAGCGAGAGCGGTTGACCTTCCAATAATTTTATACAATATTCCGGGCAGAACGGGTATTAATATGTCTCCGGAAACTATTGCCTTTCTTGCTAAAGAGTACTCAAACATTGTAGCGGTTAAGCAGAGTTATTTTGATATGGATATTGTAACAGAGCTGAGACTGGCTTGTCCCGAAGATTTTGCAATCTATTCGGGCGACGATAGCCTGACACTTCCTATGCTTGCACTCGGAGCACACGGTGTAATTTCTGTTGCATCACATCTTGTGGGTAATGAAATACGCTCTATGATTCATAATTTCAAGTCGGGACAGGTTCATGCTGCAAAGAATATGCACTTAAAGCTTTATCCGCTGTTCAGAAAGCTTTTTATGGCGCCGAATCCAGTGCCTGTCAAAGCTGCTCTCTCCCGTATGAAGTTTATTGCAAATTATGTAAGAAGACCGCTGTTTGAACTAACAGAGCTTGAGCGTTCAGAACTTTTTGATGTTTTGACGGAAGTTCAGGAAAGCTTAAAATAGCCTAAACAGTTCAATAATAAAGTTAAGAGCGTTCTCTGCATACAAAGAGAACGCTCTTTTATTTACCTAACAACAATATTTATGAGTTTTTTAGGTACTACTATTGTTTTTACAATCTCTTTGCCTTCTAAAAACGGCTTGGCTTTTTCACTTTCAAGGGCAAGTTTTTTAACGTCATCTTCACCGATATCGGCAGAAGCTTCGAACTTGTCGCGGACTTTACCGTTAACCTGAACAACAAAAGTGATTTCGTTCATTTGTGTAAGGTTTTCATCGTAAGTCAACCAGGGTTCATCGTGTATTGAGTTTTCGGCGCCCAATGTTGAGTATATTTCTTCCGTCATAAATACCGCAACGGGAGACATAAGCCTCAAAAGTGACACGAGCGCAAAGCTCAAAACGTCTTTGTTGATTTTAGACTCGTCTCTAATGTATTCATATATGGCATTTGTAAGCTCACGATAGCGCGAGATAACCGTATTAAATTGAAATTCCGTGTTGATGTCCATTGTAATTTTTTTGATTGAAATATGCACTTCGCGAACAAGCTTATCACTCGCTTCATCAAGCCCTGCAAGGTTTGCGGGCAGCTGCGGATTAAGGGTAATGTCATTTTGGAATTTAGAATAGAGCTTGTAAACACGGTTTAAAAACTTGTAACAACCTTCAACTCCTGCTTCGGACCAGTCAAAGTCTCTCGCCGGCGGAGAATCTGAAAGTATAAACAAGCGCGCCGTATCCGCTCCGTAGTTTTTGAATATCTCATCAGGGTCGACGGTATTGCCCTTGGATTTGGACATTTTTGCGCCGTCTTTCAAGACCATACCCTGGGTTAAAAGGTTTTTAAAGGGTTCATCAAAACTCAAAAGGCCCATATCTCTGCAGGCTTTTGTAAAAAATCTTGAATACAGGAGGTGCAAAATAGCGTGTTCTATGCCGCCTATATACTGGTCAACAGGAAGCCATTTGTCCACAAGTCCTTTAGAGAAGCACTCTTTATCGTTTTTAGCGTCCGCAAAACGCATATAGTACCAGCTTGAGCACATGAATGTATCCATAGTATCAGTTTCACGCTTCGCAGCGCCGCCGCATACAGGACAAACAGTATCTAAAAACGTTTTTGAGGTGAGGATGGGAGACTTGCCCTGTACCGAAAAATCAACATCTTCGGGAAGTTTTACCGGTAAATCCTTGTCCTCAACAGGCAATGCTCCGCATTTATCGCAATATACTATTGGAATAGGTGCACCCCAATACCTTTGACGGGAAATAAGCCAATCTCTAAGCCTGTACTGGGTTTTTGCATACCCGAAACCGTCTCTTTCAGCTATTTCTATGACCTTTTTCTTGCCTTCTTCGTTCGGCGTTCCGTTACATTCTCCGGAGTTAAGCATAATGCCCGGTTCCGTGTAACACTCATTTTCATTAAAGTTTTCGCCTTTAATAACGTGAACTACAGGCAGTTTGTATTTTGTTGCGAAGTCCCAGTCACGCTCATCATGGGCAGGAACACCCATTACAGCGCCCGTACCATAGTCTACGAGAGCATAATCAGCAGTATATATAGGGCAAACATCGCCGTTGAAAGGATTTACAAAGTGTGTTCCCAATGGCACGCCTGTTTTAACACGTTCTGTAGAAAGTCTTTCGATTTCGGTCATTTTACGTGCATTTTCACGATACTCTTCGACACTTGCTTTATTTTCAGGTGTAGTCAGCTTTTCGATATCGGGATACTCGGGTGCAACTACCATATACGTTATGCCGTAAACAGTATCAGGACGGGTGGTGTAGACGGGAATCATCAAGCCGCTGTCTTGAACCTTAAACTCAAGAATGGCGCCCGTAGACTTGCCTATCCAGTTTCTTTGCATAGTTTTTACATTGTCACCCCAACCGTCAAGTTTATCTAAATCGTCTAAAAGAACTTGTGCATAGTCTGTAATTTTCAAAAACCACTGGGAGAGGTTTTTCTTGGCAACAATGTCTTCACATCTCCAGCATCTGCCCTCTATGACCTGTTCGTTTGCAAGTACCGTGGCACAAGTATCACACCAATTGACGGGCGCTTCTTTTTTGTATGCCAAGCCTTTTTTAAAGAGTTGGATAAAAAGCCACTGTGTCCACTTGTAATAATCAGGTTTTGACGTTGTTACTTCTCTGTCCCAATCCGTACTCAAGCCCAGCATATTAAGCTGTTTTTTCATATAGACGATATTTTCATCTGTCCAAACAGCAGGATTGGCACCATTTTGTATGGCTGCGTTTTCTGCAGGCAGTCCGAAGCTGTCCCAACCCATAGGATGCAGAACATTGAAGCCCGAAGCCTTTTTAAAACGGGCAACAACGTCTGTAATAGTATAGTTTCTAACGTGTCCCATATGCAGTTTCCCGCTGGGATAGGGAAACATTGAAAGTGCATAGTACTTTGGCTTGTCGCTATTGTCCGGTGTTTTAAATGTATGATTTTCAAGCCAATAATCAGACCATTTGGTTTCAAAGTTTTGCGGGAAGTACTGTGTATCCAGTTGTTTTTGGGACATCGGTAAACCTTTCTCTCTTGATTGCACCAAGCAATATTATTGAGCTTTTAATGCTTCTATTCTTTTGTTGTAATTATCCATAGAAGATTGGTTTTTAGCATTCAGGGCATCTATTTGCTTTTGAAGGGCATCTTCTTTTACTTTTCTTTGTGCTTCAGGTAAATTTTGTTTGTTTGTCTTAATTTGCGCCAATTCTTCTTTTTTAGCTTTTAATGCTGCGTCATTTTTAGCTTTTTCTTGTTTTTGCATAGTTTTATAGTGCTCTATTTTAGCTTTATTGTCTGCTTCTCTCTGTTTTGAAGTTTCTTCGGCAGCTTTTTTTCTGTTGTCGATAATCTCTTGATTTGATTTTTTTGCTTCTTCAACATTTGACCTTGTATTTGCTTTCATATCTCTTCCAAGCTGTTTTAGTTCATTATTTGCAAAAGCCGGAAGCGATAAAGCTCCTAATACAAAAACAGTTAACACCAAAGCAGTTGTCATTAGTTTTTTCATAGTAAAATCCTCCTTTTCAACTATTTTATTCTATTTAAAAAATGAAATTTATGCTAGTATTTATTGTATGAGCTACAAAGTATCCGTCATCATTCCCTTTTATAATGAAGAATCTTATCTCGAAAATTGTTTGGAAAGCGTTTTAAACCAGACACTGGACAATATTGAGATAATCTGTATTAACGACGGCTCAACAGATAATTCAGCCGATATCGTGCGTCAATACGGAGACAAAGTCAAACTCATTGTTCAGGACAATAAAGGACAATCCGCAGCAAGGAATAAGGGGCTGGAAATTGCTCAAGGTAAGTATATAGGTTTTTTAGATGCCGACGACTGGGCTGAGCCCGATATGTATGAAAAATTATATCAATGTGCGAAAGAAAACAGCGCCGATATTGCCCTATCCTCCATATGTGTTTATAACGAAAACACAAAAGAAAAGTTCTATAATGATGTTTATTTTTCTTTAGACATTTTAAAAAATACTCCTGACATCTTTAACTACAGAGATGTCAAAGATATTATTTTCAAGATTTGTGTTGTCCCGTGGAATAAACTGTACAAGCGTGAACTTTTAAATAATGTAAGATTTACGGAGGGTATTATTTTTGAAGATAATGTGTTTTTCTTCGACACGTTTTTAAGGGCAGAAAAATGTGTCAAGCTGGACGAACCTCTTGTAAATTACAGAAGGCATTCCAAAACATCCTGCACGTCGGACAATAATGATTTTAAAAAACTGGACTTTCTTCGGGTACATAGCCTTATAGAAAAGACTTTAAGGGAACAGGGGTTGTACGAAGAATTTAAAGATGCTTTTATACAGGACAAAGAATACCGTTTAAGTTATTGGTATAAAAAGCTTAGCAATGCCGACGTTAAAAGGAAATACCAATTATTCTATCTTGGAGCTTTGCGGCAACGTGCACGGCGCCTTCCTCTTGCGGAAGACTCTCGAAGTGCTCAATGAAAAGTTTTTTTGCATTGGCACCGTATAAAGGAACAGCCTCTTTGGCAAGTCTCTCTATATTAGAATACTCGCTTTTTTGGAGCCACTTTTGAGGATTTGCAATCTTGTATATCTTGTCAAGCTCAATTGGTTGGCCTGTTTTTTCCATATGTATCATTTCTTTGAGTTCTTCATCAGATGCGGTCTTTATGTCTAAATCCGCTAAGCGCATATCAATCGTTAAGCCACTATAGTGAACAATAGGATTTTTTTCACAGTCAAGCCTGTTGAAGCGCAGATTGCTATATATGATGTTAATCAGCTCTCTTCCCGTAACCTTGTTTGTATAGATAAATGCGGCATTATCTTGCATACCGTTTAATACGAACATTAGTTCAAGTCTTGTTGCAGGCCCTTTATGAGAAGCAGGAAGACCTTTTCTGATTGCAGAAGCATTTATACCAAAGGCATCAATATTCGGGTCTATTTTTTGCAACTCTTCAAGTATTACGTCTGTGACAAGATTTGCCAAATAACTGTTGCCGCATCTGACATTTGCAACTTCTAATTCATCAACTTGAGCGGGAGTGTCTATATAAAAAGAACTGCTTAAGTCTTTATTGAAAACTCTCCTGTAAGAAGAAGACAGACGGTTATTATGTTCTTTTGTGATTTCCGGTTTGTATTTTTTGGTCGTAATATCGGTAACATCACCTTCGTCATTCAGTGTTATTTTAATATTTTCAATTTTCTTAAAATCTTTTGAAAGACCTATAATTGTTGTTTTGCCAATCTTACTTTTATAGTCTTTATGCTCGTGAGCGTCCAGAATAACGTCAATATTCCCATTTCTCTGTGCCAACTCTTGTGCAACATTTGCGCCGCTGTGAGCCATAAGTACAACAATTCCTTTAGGGTGTCTTTCTTTGAATTTATTTATCTTTTTTTCAAGCGAAATAAGAGTGCGCTCATAATCCTTCGGGGTTATTTTAATCTGCGGTTTTTTAACATCATCGATAAAGGCGGTCCCGTCCGGTTTATTATAATAAGACATATTTACCGGAGAAAGACCCAGTACAAGCATTTTATGTTTTTTGAACAGATTTTTATCGTCACTTATATTTACAATTTTTGATTTAACAAATTTTCCTTTTTTAAAATTATCCGAAAATGCCGCTGAATCTTCTTGGACTATATTTGAAGATACGACTGCGTCTACATCCATTTTACGTATAGACTCACTTAGTTTATCTGAACCGGCATCAAAGTCGTGGTTTCCCGGGGTAAAAAATACTTTTAAATTGCGAGAAAGTTTTCTCAGACCGCTTATTAATTTATTAAAAAAGAGTACCTGGTAGTCTTGCGAAGAAGAAGCGGGGTTGCTTAGATAACCCTTTGTATTTCCTGCCATAAACCAATCGCCTGCAATCATTAAAAAGTTTTCACGACCCCTGCCCGGCTTTACAAGAATATCTTTTCTGTTATCCAAAAAAGTTTGATAAGCAGCAGGAGAATTTTCAACCCTTCCATGGGTATCTGAAAAAGCATTAATATTGACCACTGCACCCTTAAAGCTAATCATATATGCATAATACACATCAAGCCTAAAAATTGCTAATTTTTCAATTATTTAAACCAATACTTGTTCATAATGTTTACGAGTTGATGCTCTTTGCAATACCGTACTAAGTCTTTCTTTAGTTCAGGTAAAAGTATAAATATGGCAATCAAATTGGGGGCAGCCATGGCGAGCATGGTCGCATCGGTGAAGTCTATGACACTTTGCAGATTCATAGCCGAACCGACCACTATAAAGAAACAAAACATAAGTCTGTAGGCATTTGTTCTTTTTTTACCTTCGCCAAAGAGGTATCCCCAAGCCTTTTCGCCATAGTATGACCAGGCGATAATTGTAGAGATGGCAAAAAGTATAATGACAACGGCAAGTATATAAGGAAAGAAAGAAGCAACGCTTGCAAAAGCCGCGGAGGTCAACTCGACACCGGTTATACCGGGAGGAACGTTGAGATATTCTCCGGTAAGCACAATAACGAGTGCAGTTAGCGCACACACGATGACCGTGTCAAAGAAGGGCTCCATTAGGGAAACAAACCCTTGTGAAATAGGTTCTCTTGTCCTGACGGCAGCATAAGCTATGGGAGATGAGCCGGAACCTGCTTCATTTGACTGTACAGAACGCCGCAAACCTATTATAATTGACCCGACTATGCCGCCTGCAACCGCTTTGGGAAAAAAAGCTTCGTGGATTATAGTCCAGATTGCCTCGGGCAACTGCGGTAAGTGCATAAAAATTATAATGAGAGCAGAGAGGATATATATGACACACATTATCGGGACTATTTTAGACGTAACTCTTGCTATACCTTTAATGCCTCCGACTATTGTAAGTCCTACTAGTGTGGCGATAATAACTCCGAAAACCCAACTATTGTGGAAAAAGAAACTGTTTTCGCCGCCCGTTATATTTATTACCTGCTGTGTAGCCTGATTTATTTGCAGCATATTCCCGCCGCCCAATGCACCGGGTATACACATTATTGCAAAAAGCAGCGCCAAGGGTTGACCAAGCCATCTTAAGCCTTTCTTCGTTAAGCCATGGGATATATAATACATAGGGCCGCCTGATACAGAACCGTCAGGGTTGAATCTCCTATACTTAACAGCTAAAGTACACTCAAGAAACTTTGTGGCCATAGCACATAGTGCGCCAAAGCACATCCAAAACATCGCACCGGGTCCGCCTATAGATATTGCAACAGCAACACCTGCAATATTTCCAAGTCCTACAGTTCCGGAAAGCGCTGTAGCAAGGGCTTCAAAAGAAGATACCTCTCCGTCTTTTTCATTTGTGTCCTGATTTTTTTTACCAAAAATGCAATTTAGTGAGTGTTTAAATCCCCATACACCAATAAAGTTGAGAAAAAGTGTAAAAATAATGCTCGATACGATGAGGGCAAGTATTAAAAAGGGAACTTTCGCTCCAAAAATCGTTACGGGAGTGAAAATTAAACTCGACAATGCATCCGAAAACGGAGCAAAATACCTGTCAATCTGAACATCTAAATTCATACCTAAGTTTATTTAAGCATAAAGTCTTTTGCTGTGCAAATTTCACTTAGTTAACAATATTAGTCGAAAAACCGATTACATATATTACTGTTTTTTTTAAAGTGTATTTTAAAAGGAGAAATTATGAGATTAAAAGTTTTACTGTTACTTTTTATAATTGTTTCTTTGGCAATTTTCTTCTATGTAAAAAAGTCCGAGACTTTAGTTGATCGACAAGGCAAAACGTGTGTCGAAGTCTTATTCGTATCTGAGAGCTTCGATAGGATTGAGCAAAGAAGCTTTGTGGGCAGGGTAATATCCGAAAACAACCCCTATGAATCCGGAAAATCCGAGAGAAAGAATTACGGAAAAAGTTGAAATATGAACTGTCATCGGTCCGAGCATTTCTATACCCTTCGCGACAACCACTCCGAAGAATAGACCAAGAAGACCGCCTATAAAAGAAAGAAGCAGCGATTCTATCAAAAACTGTATCCTTATGTCGACGGATTTGGCTCCTATGGCCATCCTTATGCCGATTTCTTTTGTTCTTTCGGTAACGGAAACCAACATAATATTCATAATCCCTATGCCGCCTACAAGGAGTGAGACCCCTGCAATAGAGCCTAAAAGCACAGACATTGTTTTTATAGACTCTTGCATTGTTTCCATCATTTGCGTTAGGTTTCTTACCTGAAAATCATCCTCTTTTTTGGGGCCTATTCTGTGCCTTTTTCTTAAGAATTCAGTTATTTCTCCTTCAGCAGCCATTATTGAATCTGCGTCTTTTGCTTTTACGTTAATACTACTTACAGTTCCGGGGTATGCAACGCCGAAAACCCTTTTCTGTCCTGTTGTTATGGGTATAAGAATAAAGTCATCCTGATCCATACCCATACTGTTTTGTCCTTTGCTTTTTAAAAGGCCTATTATTTTAAAGGGTACACCTCCAACCCTTATTGTTTTATTTATGGGGTCGAGGTCGCCAAAGAGTTCGTTAGCAACGGTATTACCTATAACCGCTACCGTTGACATATTTGAAACATCCTCACCGGAAATATTTCTGCCTGCATTTAAAACCCAGTCCCTGATTTCAAGATATTCAGGCGTAGTGCCTGCAATAGTTGTTGACCAGTTTTGATTAGAGTAAGTAACTTGCTTAATTTCGCTTGAGTAAGGTGCAACATAACCGACAGAAGGGCAGCCCGGCTTTATGGCGTATGCATCTTTAAGGGTGAGCGTGGGTTTTGTCCCTCTTCCCATCCTTACGCCGCCCGATGTAACGGAAGCGGAGTTTATCATAAGAAGATTACTTCCCATAGAGGCCATATCTTGTTGTATTTTTATGCTCGCACCGCTGCCGACAGCAAGCATAATAATGACTGCACTTACACCTATTATGATACCTAAACTTGTAAGGGCCGAGCGGAGCAAGTTAACCCTTAGGGAGACAACCGCCATCTTGAAAGTAGAGCTGAAATCTATCATAATGCAGCCCCCGTAATTGGTTTTTGCATCAGGTCTGAGACTATTTTCCCGTCTTTAAATCTCACTACTCTCTTGCAATATTTTGCTATGTCTTCCTCGTGAGTAACCAAAACTATTGTTTTGCCCATTTTTTCATTCAAGCTGACAAAAAAGTCCATAACCTCTTTACTTGTTTTGCTGTCAAGGTTGCCCGTAGGCTCGTCCGCCAAAATAATAGGTGCGTCGTTTACTATGGCTCTTGCTATTGCAACCCTCTGCTGTTGACCTCCCGAAAGTTGGTTGGGCATATTTTGTTCCTTGTTTTTAAGACCCACAATTTCAAGCGCTCTTGCAGCCCTCTTTTGGCGCTCCTGCGGAGCGATGCCTTTGTATATCATTGGAAGTTCAACGTTTTCAAGAGCAGAAGTTCTTGCTATCAAGTTAAAGCCTTGAAAAACAAAGCCTATTTTAAGGTTTCTTATCTCGGAAAGTTTTTCGTGCTGCGTGTTCATAACATCAATACCGTCCAAAGCGTAACGCCCCCCGTTGGGTTTATCGAGGCAGCCTATAATGTTCATAAATGTAGATTTACCCGAGCCCGAAGCGCCCATAATCGCAACAAATTCGCCCTCTTCTATCTGCAGGGAAACATCATTAAGAGCGTAGAAAATACCGTCATCACCGTCACCGGTTATATAGGTTTTTACAATATTTTTTGCCTCTATCAGTGCCAAAGTTATTTCCTTACTTTTCTAAAACATTCTCATTCCCGGCCCCCTGTTTTGAGAACCTTCTTTTTCATTCTTTTCTTTCACAGAAACAACTATATGGTCGCCCTCTTTGAGGTGTTTCGATAGAATTTCCGTAAAGGAATCGTCGTTTGAGCCTATTTCGATTTCAATTCTTTCAAGCTTGCCGCCGTTACCGTTAGACAATATCCAAATCCCCTGTTTTTCATATTTCTTGCCCGAACCGTCTTTATGTGGGGTAAACTTCAGGGCAGTATTCGGAATTGCGAGAATATCTGTTTTCTTATCTGTAACTATAGCAACGTTTGCTGTCATACCCGGCTTTAATTTTAAGTCCTCATTGTTCACATCTATGACAACCGTGTAGGTGACGACGTTCTGAACCGTTGTCGGTGAAATTCTTACCTGCCTTACACGGCCCTCAAAAACGCTGTCCTGATAGCCGTCAAGAGTATACTCAACTTGCTGCCCTACCTGAACTTTACCTATATCCGCCTCTGATACACTGGCTTCAATTTGCATTTTAGTAAGGTCTTGGGCTACAGAAAACAGTTCGGGAGTTTGAAAGCTCGCAGCAACAGTCTGGCCGACATCAACTTTACGCGCAATTACAACGCCGTCAACAGGAGAGATAATTCTTGTATAGCGCATATTTGACTCTGCGGTTGAGTAGCTTGCCATTGCTTGATTTATTTGAGCCTGTGCAGCCTTGATTTGGGCTACATCCGAAGCATAAGTTGATTCCGCCAAATCAAGCTCTGCTTTTGAAATAAAGCCTTTTTGATAAAGGTTTTTATATCTTGTAAGAGTGAGTTTATCGTTTTGTGCAACCGCCTGAATCCTTGCAAGACTGGCTCTTGCATTGTCAATATTCGCCTGTGACTGTCTCAACTGGGCTTCAAATAAGGAAGTGTCTATCTGGGCCAACAGGTCGCCTTTTTTCACAACCGAGTTAAAGTCCGCATAAATTTCATTAATCATGCCCGAAACTTGTGAGCCTATACTTACTGTTGTAACAGGATTTATAGTACCGGATGCCTCAACAACCTGAATAATTGTTCTTTTCACAAGCGGCTCGGTTTTATAGCTCACCTTGCCGTTTTTCTTTCCGAAAAATAAAGCTCCCAGTACAATTGCCAAAAAAGCAATCACTATAAATATCACTGTTTTTCTGAATTTAGTCATCTTACCCCCATTGCGGTTTCAAGTGTAGTTCGGGCTGTATTATAGTTATATATCGTTTGGACATATTCTTGTTGGGCATTAATGTATTTACCTCTGGCATCTTGTAACTCAATAAAATTACCTAATCCTGTACCATAGCGGCCGTCAGCCAGTCTGAAGTTTTCAAGTGCTTGTGCAACACGGCTGTCAACAAGCGGAATTTGCTTTTCGAGTTGTATCATAGTAATATAAGCGTTTTGGACTTCAAAATATATACTCTTTTCGATTAAATTCAGGTTTTCTTCGGCAATATCCAGTTGGGCTTCGGCTTCTTCTACCTTGGTTTTTGTACTCATGATGTTAACCAGCGGAACACTCAACATTGCCGAATAGTTCCAACCCCTGTTGGATATACTGTCAGACTCTCGCCAGTCATAACCTGCCCTTGCGGATATTTCAGGAAAGTATTCTTTTTTAGTGTACTTTAAAGCTTCCTTCATTGCATCACGCGTAGCGGCATATGACTTAAAGTCAGGTCTCTGCTCTTTTGCAATCTGAAGAACTTCAGCAAAGGTTTTATCATACGGCTTAAATGAGTAATTCTCAAGTATGTCCGTCTTTTCTGTTCTTATAGTCAGGCTTGCAGGTTTGTCGCTTAAATCGTCAGGTAAGATAGAACTCGGGGAGGAAATTTCTTCCTCAAGGGCTTTGTAGTTGGCAATATTTAAAAATTTGACATCCGCCCAATCGTCTTCGAGGTTGAATGTTTCGGTATTTTTAATCATATATTCGGGGGCATTGACAATGTACATAGAATTGTTGAGTCTGACTAAGGCATTGTCATATGAAGCCTGTGCGGTTATGAGGTCAATTCTTGAGTTGCTCAAATTTACTTCGGCATTAATAAAGTCGATACGGGATTTTAGTCCCTCTACGTAGTATGCCTTTATTTGCCCATATTGTCTTTTGTTTATTTCAACGTTTGTATATGCTACTTCCTGGCTTGCTTTTGCAGCGAGTACGCCGTAATATGCATTTTTAACTTCGTTGACTGTAGACAGAACCGTATTGTCATAGTCAAAAGTAGAGGCAATATTGTAGAACTCTTGCGTTTTTATTTTTGCTCCGGTTTTTCCGAAGTTATAAATAAGTTGATTTAAGGCGACACCTGCACTAAAAACATCATCTGAAGTCGAGCGTCCGTCGTATGACATATTAGTCCCGCTGTAGCCGCCGTCAATACCGAATCTCGGGAAGAAGTCAGACTTGGCCTGCCCTATTCTGCTTTTTGTAACCTTCATATTATTTAAGGCTATATTGACTTTGGGACTGTTTTTAATTGCAAGTTCGATACATTCATCAAGGCCGAGTATTGCACCCTGAGATATTTCATCGATTGCAAAAGAGGGCACTGTGCCCAAAAATATACAAATGGTAAATATAGAAATTAATTTTATCGTTCTAATCAACCCAAAGTCTTTCTGATTACAGGTCATTCACAATTTACAACGAAATACTATCCCGGAATGTTCACTTCTGTCATCTAATATCTAATAACAATATTATACTCAAAAAATTTCGATACGACAGCAACACTTCATACAATAGCTCCACGGGGCTATATCATATTTTAAAAAATCAGTTTATAACTTGGCAATGAACTGGGTACAGATAGATATTGACTTAGCACTGATTATTACCTTTGGACTTCTTATATTTGCAGGCTTGCAATGGTATGCTGTTGACGTCCAAAATAATCAAAATCTTTTTAAAATGAGGATAGAGCATTATAAAAGTTTTTACGAGTTATGCAATGATATTTTAATAAGGCTTAAACATTATGCTCCGGTTAACCCTGAGACAGACTTGGGAATGATGGAGCTTGAAGAATATGCCTTTGAGCTTGATAATTATATTGACGAGTCTAAGTTTCTTTTTAATCAACAACTTTTTGAGAGTGAATTTGAGTTTACAAGGAGCGTCAAAGAAGTGTTCAAAAGACTTTATAAGTCTGAAGTTATCCCCTTGAATGATATTGAAGAATTAATACAAAAGTTTAGTAAGTCTAAAGAACTTATCGAGGGGTATTTGTCAAAAAATAGGATATAACTTTAATAATATTTTTGATGCGCTGTGATATCCTCTATAGCATACTTAATAAAAAAGAAAGAGGTATAAATGAAATCGCACAGCTCTAAGGCAAACAAAGAAACACCAACCCAACAAAAAAAGATCAAGAAAGTTATGAAGGAATTCAAGGAGGGAGATTTGAAATCTTCCCACGGAGAAAAGGTTAAAGACAGGGATCAGGCGATTGCTATTGCAATGAATGAAGCAGGCATCTCAAGAAAATCCCCATCTAAGTCAATACACAAGAAAAAGGTTACTTAGGTTGTCCGGTTTGAACATCCAGACCACCGGTTACGGGAAGGTTTACCCCGTTGCAATAACTTCCCTCATTTGAAGCAAGGAAATACATTGCTTTTGCCACTTCTTCGGGCTGGCATATTCTTTTTAAAGGGTTAACTCTTGAGTATTTTGGAATATTTTCCTGATTTAAAAAGGGGGTATCTGTAGCACCGGGACAAACACTGTTAACCCGAATATTATACTCGGCATAATCAAGCGCCATGGCTCTGGTGAGGTTTACAACAGCTCCTTTTGCAGCATTATATACGGGCATTTCAAAGTCACCATGTAAACCGGAGATTGAAGCGGTATTTACAATAGTCCCACCGCCCGATTCTATCATATCCTCTATAAAGTATTTTGTAGTAAGATAAATCCCCTTAACATCCGTATTGAAAATATCATCCCATTCCTTTTCTGATGCCGAGTGGAGAAGCCCATGGGTTATAACTCCCGCGTTATTTATGATGCAATCAACAGCGTCAACATTGTCTTTTGTGAATTTATGGAGTTTTTTCATATCGGCATCTTTGCTCACATCGCCTTTAAAAAAGAAAACATGGGGCTCGTAACTTCTTTCTATTTCTTCGAAAACTTTTTTATTTTCGTTTCTGTCCACCATTACCACGCGCCATCCTCTGGCAAGAAAAAGATAAGTTGCACTTAGTCCTATACCTGATGCTGCTCCTGTTATAATTACTGTTTTCATTTTTAGTCCTTAAAAATTTCCTGTTTAAAATTCGCGCACTTAATAAAATAAAACATCATCCTTAAAGACAGGATAGTGAGACAATAAAAAATTGCCTATCGGAGGCATAGAAAAAAGTATATGTTTTTTTGATATTTACATTATGAATGAAGTAAACAAAATGCTTATAGCATATGGCTTTAATACAAAATTAAATTCAGATTCGGAGTGGGTGTCGCAGCATATATATCAATCCGGAAACAAAAAGTGGATAGCCGACATTCAGCCTTACATGCTTTTTGAAAGGAATTTTAAACAAGCTATTGAGTGTCTTATGACTTTAAGCGAGGGACAAGTTTTTTATAACGAGTTTCCTGACCGCATAGAAACGCCGAATTATGGAGACAAGTGGGGCAGGCGGGCAAATTATATAGAGATAAATAATCGCGCTATCGCTGAGATGAACGGAGACCAATGCAGAAGAGGTCTTTTGAGCAGCATAAAAATACTGCCTGCCATACCGCCATCCGCAAAAAGTTGGGCAAACTGCATAATTTTATCGCAAATATTTCCAAACATTTTCGGCGACGGGTGGGCAAAAGGTCTGCTTGAGGAAAATTCAATATACGGTATTAAGTTGAATGCAGGCTACAGCGGCAATATAATAGATTATGAAATAATTGATAAAGTTTCTTCGTTTGAACAATTCAAGGCTTTTAATGAACTGGCCAATTTTCACGGGCTAAAGACAGGATTTAGAACTGTGATATCGGAAGACCAGATTAAAGTGTGCCACAAGAGTAGTCCTGATGAAAATTTCAGATGGAGCAACCCTGAACACCGAGAGCTTTTCATAAATACCCACGTAGAGTTAGTCAATACAGGTTTTGAAGCGATATTTATTGACTCTGCAAAACACATCGGCGGATATGATATGGACAATTACACGGGAGTGGGCGCATTACCTGATTATAAACAAATGCAGCACATTACGCAGCAAATTCGTCAACGTTCAGGAAAATCTACGATAAGTTTCGCAGGGGAAAAGAGTACGGGGGACTTTGAAAGATATCATGATTTGGGACTGACAACGGGTACCGCGTTTATAGAACCCGACAATTTTGACGAAGTTAAAAGTTGGTCAGAGAGGTTAAAATATTGTCAGGAGTATGCTCCAGGGGTAGAAGTCTCAAACGATAATGACGCAGGAGGCAGAAGATACGAGGAGAGGCTGAACCGAATTAATGTTTCATTATTCGGATATGAATTTCCAAGTGACAAACTTCCCAGTTTTATGCAAATGGAAGACCTCTTTCCTTTGAGGTACGACACGAGCACCCACCACATTATGATGACAAACCCTTCATATTCAACGGATGGTACGCCGGAAAGTCATTGGGAGAATCTTTTTACCAGAGATGACGGTCAATGGTACAATGCAAGAGTTGCAGACCTTTTTATATATGCTTTAAATCTTTAATAGTGTTTTTAAAAGCAAACATTGACACAAAGGTTATGCTATTGATGTACCTTTTTTCAAATCTACCATTTCAGCAGTTTTGACGTATCCATGGATATACGTATTTGTAAGTGCGTATGAGCTGTGCTTAACTTGATTGTTTGAGTTTCCGTCTATAAAATAAACTGTACCATTTTCAACTTTTTCGACAATACCGGTATGGTCTCCGTTACCGCTTTTATCAAGAATTATAATATCCCCGGGTTTTGGAGTATAACTATCGCGTGTCCCATAGCAGTTGACTGCCTGCGCCTGAGACCTTAAAGAACGTACAGCTTCCGTAAACTGGAGCGGGTTGTCACTGCCGTACGTCTGGCTCATACACCAGGAAACAAAGCTTGCACACCATGGGTTATCGGATTTGTAGCCCCTGTACTCTCTTATTCTCAAGCTGTCATTAGTTCCAAGGTCTTCTTTTACGCCAATTTCATTTGCGGCGACTTTTAAAAGACCATCTGTTGTTTGGGAAGCATTTACTGAAGTCGGAGTATACGAGGCACCAGAGCCATTGTTAGAGTTGTATGAATTATATGCGTTTGTTACGTTGTTATAATATTCTTGTTCGGCATCTATATACGCCTGTTTGATTGTGGCGGCAACTTCATCTGCTTGAGCCATCGCAGCAGCTTTTCTTTCGGCAGCTTTTTGCTTTTCCAGATTTTCTTGCCTTGTAGTGTACATAGTTCGTGCCTGAGAATATGCATCGCTCAGAGACGAAACATTTTGTTCCGAGGCTGAAAGATTTGAAGTTGCAGCTTCTAAATCTGAAGCATATGTTGAATACATAAGATTAACTTCGCTTAAGAAATTGTCAATTGACTTGCAGTCACCGTCAAGACCCGAAACTTCATTTTGAAGTTTTTTTCTTTCTTCACTGTCGGTTGTACCGCTCATTTTATTTATAAGGTTTGAGCGTTCGTCCTTTTTGTCCTGTAATTGCTGCCGAAACTGCATAATTTGGAGCTTTATTTTTTCAAGTTGTCTTTCAAGACTTTTTACTTCGCTTTTGTATGTAGAAACATCACTCTTTGCCTGAACCAATAGTTCTTTTATGGTATCTACGTCAGTTACTTCAATAGTGTCCACAGACAAAGAAGAAAGATAGTCAGAAGCGGAAGCAGTATCTTGGGAGCCAAAATTTGCACTTACAAGATTATTTTCAGTTGCCGCATTGGTTGAAGAAGTGCTTGCAGCTGCTTGCAAAGGCGATGTTGATGAGGCGTAAGCAGTTACACCTTGCAGAGAGTATATGTCGTAGTTTTCTATTCCGCTAATGTTTATCATATCACCCTTTTGAATTAAAGTATATATTTTTTATATACTACATATATAAAAACAAATTTAGCGGTTTTGTTTACTTAAAAAGCAAGAGTGTGAACAAATGTTAACCTTGTTACTTGCCTAAATTAAAGTCTTGTTCAACAATTTGCGGAATTTCGGCAGATGTTATAGCATTTATAAGTCTTTTTTGACTTCCTTCTATTTCATTTGCAATCTTTGAGAGATCCGTGTTCTTGTTTACCATGAATCTTCGTGCATATTGCAGCGCAATAACTTGGTTGCCCTTATATTTTTCATATTTAAAAATATTGTACTCAAGAAATTCGGATGGCCCCTTACCTGCTACCATAAAGACTATACCTGCACGGCCTTCCTTGTCATTCAAGAATACCGTTGAGCTTAGCCCTTTTTGTTTCAGCTGCTTTTCAAATTGACTTACAAGTTGGATGGGTGAACTATAGTTGGGATAATGGTACACGCCCATAATTTCTGTCCAGTTCGAATATTTTTCACTACTTTTGTAATACTCATTTACATAGCCGTCAGTCAATTTAGACTTTTCGGCGAATTTTAAAGTGTATGTCTTGCCGTCAAACTTTATTTGATTTTGAGTCTGCGTTTTCGCAAAGACGCAGCCTGTCATAACAAATACAAATAGAAGAATTGCAAATATTTTTTTCATAACTTCAACACCTTATACCAAATCTTCCTTTATTACATTGACCATTGTGTCTACACATTTTTTCCAAGAAAATTCTTTTGAACGCTTTAGGGATTTTTTTTCAAGTTTTTTTCTAAAATCTTTATCAAAGTATAGTTTTTCATAAGCTTCAATATGTTCTTCAATACTGTTAAAATTTATCATGACAGCTGCATTGCCGACTACTTCCGGTAGAGAAGAATTATTTGCAGTCAAAACGGCTTTGCCGCACTGCATCGCCTCAAGAGGAGGAAGCCCAAAGCCTTCATACTGGCTTGTATACACGAAAAACTCAGAATTACTGTACAATGACGCCAAGTCCTCATCGTCAATATATCCTGCCCTGATAATTTTATCTTCACTGCTTTCAAAGTCAGGTATTTCTTTTTCACACTGCTCGATGAAACCACCCCAAGCGCTTCCGCCGAGGACATACACAAAGTCTTGCATATTATGCTTGTCTATAAACTTCAGGTAAGCTTTTACGGCCATTATCAAATTTTTTCTGGGCTCCAGTGAGCACAGTGAAAATATGTACTTTTTGCCTTTGGGAATATTGTATTTTTCTCTTACTTTTTCAAATTTTTCAACGTCCGTACATGGATAGAAGTTTTCACTTGCAGCTAAATGCGTAGTGGTAATATTTTCTAAACCAAGAGTAGGAACATACTTAACATAATCTTTTTGAGTATTTTCAGAAATGGAAAAATAATGATTTTCGGACGACATATTTTTGATAGTCGTATTAAACCAATCAATAATAGCCTGAGAGAAATACTGTGGAAAGATTAAAGGAATAGTGTCATATACAATAAAGTATTTTTTAATATCCGCATTTTTCAATACAGTATCATTCGGAAAATCATGCGGAGAATACAAGGCGTCATAATCAGCTAAAAGTTTTTCGTTTACTTTTGTACCAAATATTTTTTTTATCAACTTGACTGCACTTAAGGCAAGTTTTATAAATATTCTTAATATCTTACTGCCCTTCTCGAACTTGTTTTTGATTTTAAGATACTCAAGTTTAATTATTGCTTTATCAAGAGTTCCGTATATTTGAGCAATTTTGCATCTTCTTTTTAGGTCTTTATCGTATTCAATTGCATATAAAAGAGCACCCATTTCTTTAACCCTTGCATACAGATAAAGATCAATTTCCGGATTATTTAAAAATTCCTTAAGAGTATTGTATGCAACAAAAAAAATGCCTGTACGGGAACCGCCTTTAACTAGGAGGTTTCCTATTATAGAAGCATCAAAAAGAAGTTTTATCCTTTTCTCACTCATAAACTCAATCCTCTTTAGCAACTATAGCATAACCAAAGATGTAAAAATATGCATTTTTGCCAAGCTTAAACTTAAGCGGCGCATTACCCAGGAAGGTTCCGTAAAGCTTTTTCCAAACAGAAACTTTGTAAGGTTTTTGGGAAGAGTTTACAAATTCAATTATCTTTTTTCGGCCGTTCATCCATTTTTCGTAACCGCTTTTAATATACTCATAAGCATTTTTTTGAATTGTCTTTATATTTTTAAGTTCAATCGGTTTCGGGTTTTTGAAATTAATTAAATACCCCGTCTCGTTGTTTGTTATGTATTCGCTCATAGTAGGTTTGTTATTTGCAACTACCGCTTTCCCCATAGCCATTGCGTCAAGGAAACTCATTCCTATGCCCTCATAAAGTCTTGGGGCAATATAGAGCGCTCTTGAACTTATTGCATCTTCCATATCTTTTACATTTTCAAACCAGTCAGAGTATGTTATGTGGTATTTTTCTTCCAGTTGTTTATCGGGTTTTTGAAACTTCAGACCCGAATCCATTGTTTTATGTATATGGATGTCAACTTGCTTGTTCTTAAACACCTGCACAACAGAATCTATATTGATATCGGGAAGTCTTTGCCAGAAAAAGACTTTACTCTCATCTCCTGGAGAAAATTCTTTCGGTTGAGGAAAATACTGTATATACAAAGAATTAAAACCCCATTTTGAAAGTTTATCATGCATTGTTTTAGAGAAGTTCAAAATTTTAATATCTTTGTATGGCAGCCACTCGCTATATCCCCATTTCCTTGACTGGTCATACATAGGGGCGAAGACAATATTTTTATGTTTTATTTGACTGAATATTTTTGGGTTAGGGATAAGTTGGAAAAAGATGACAACCTCGTATTCGGGGGTAATAATACTGTAGTCAAAAGGCACATTTGTTTCCCAACTGTTGTCCAATCTTATATCTACATCAAAAAACTGCGCGAGATAGTCTGTTAAAAACGCTGTTGACTTTGTCTTACTGTGAAAGTAATGGCCTATGTATAGAAGCTTCTTTTTCATCCCTGTTCTTTCTCTGAAAATCAATCATATCGCTAAGGGTTTGCTCAAGAGAAAATCTTTGTTCCCAACCGGTGCAAGCTTTGATTTTAGAGTTATCCCCCGTAATAACCATAGTCTCATTCGGGCGTACCCTTGTCTTATCAACATTAATATGAACGTCGATATTTAAAAGAGATACAATCATTGCTATAATCTCTTTTAATTTCAGGCCTGTTCCCGAGCATACGTTGTAAACTTCTCCGGATATACCTTTAAATAAAAGGTTGTAATATATTTCCACGACATCTCTTACATCCAGAAAATCTCTGACAACTTCTATATTTCCCGTATTAATAACGCCTGCTTGAGAATTGTCGGCTATGCCTACAAGCTGTTTTATAAAAGAAGGAATTACAAAAATGTCTTTTTGTCTCGGGCCCATATGATTAAAAGAGCGCGTTATAACTATATCCAGACCATAGCTTTTTGCATACAGGGAAGATAACAACTCCTGGGCAACTCTTGCGACAGAATACGGGTTGTTAGGATGAAGCTCATAGTGCTCCTTAAGCGGCATTTCGCTTTCAGAATATTCGCCATATTCTTCGGATGAACCCACTGACAGTATTCTTGTTTTAATGTTGAGCTCTCTTATGCTTTCAATCAAATTTAGAAATATATTTGTATTATTTTGAAAACTCTCCACGGGCTCCTGCCAGCTTTTAGATACTGAGCTGACCGATGCCAAGTGCACAATATAATCGGGCATAAAATTTTTAAGAACGTTACTTAGGGCAGCTTTATCCATAAGGTTTAGTTGAAGATATTGAAAATTTTTATACCCACAATTCGGCTCTTCTAAAGTATCAACCCCCAAAATCAACGCAGCAGGCTGTTTCGAGTTCAGATATTCAATAAAATAGCTTGCGACGAAGCCGTTTGCCCCGGTTATTAAAAACTTTCCACCATCATAGTTCAAGTCTTATACCTCTTGAGGAACTATAACCCTGTAACCGTGTTCTTTATTGAAGGACTCTTGTTCGGCTTCCTTGAGATCTTCTTCTATCATTTCTTTTACAAGCATTGGCAGGGTATACTTTGGCACCCAGCCCAACTTTTCACGAGCTTTTGAAGCATCACCCAGAAGAAGGTCTACTTCTGTAGGTCTGAAGTATTTAGGGTCAACTTCTATCAACACTTTGCCCGTTTTTGCATCATAGCCTTTTTCATTAGAGCCTTCTCCTTTGAAAACTATGTCGATTCCCAATTCTTTAAAAGACATTGTGCAGAAATCTCTGATTGTTGTCGTGACACCTGTTGCCAAAACAAAGTCTTCGGGTACAGGATGTTGAAGTACTCTCCACATACCTTCCACATAATCTTTTGCATGACCCCAGTCTCTTTTGGAGGACAGGTTGCCTAAATACAGTTTTTCTTCCATTCCGAGTTTAATTCTGCAGGCAGATCTGGTTATTTTTCTTGTAACGAATGTTTCGCCTCTTCTCGGGCTTTCATGGTTGAAAAGAATGCCGTTAACAGCAAATATATTGTACGCTTCTCTGTAATTTACGGTTATCCAATAGCCGTATAATTTTGCACAGGCATAAGGAGAGCGCGGATAAAAAGGAGTAGTTTCCTTTTGAGGGGTCTCCTGAACGAGACCATACAGTTCGGATGTTGAAGCCTGATATAATTTTGTTTTCTTTTCAAGTCCCAGTATTCTTACAGCTTCCAATAGTCTTAAGGTGCCTAAACCATCTGCATTTGCAGTATATTCAGGACAATCAAAAGAAACTTTGACATGCGATTGCGCAGCTAAATTGTATATTTCATCAGGCTGGATTTCCTGAATGAGCCTTATGAGATTTGTTGAATCCGTTAAATCTCCGTAGTGAAGCTTTAATTTTAGATTATTGCTATGAATATCTTGATACAAGTGATCTATTCTTGAAGTATTAAAGCTTGAAGAGCGGCGTTTCATGCCATGCACTTCATAGCCTTTTTCTATGAGAAGCTCTGCCAAATAAGAACCGTCTTGGCCTGTAATACCTGTTATTAGCGCAACCTTTTTCAATGAAATCTCCTTTCGAGAACTCTTATAATTATAGCCATATAAAACTGCCCTTATCCTACAACAAACCAGTAATATTTTATACACCTGTTAATAAAAATTAATCTCTTAAAATTTAACAATTATTTTTAGTTCTGTTATTGTATAATGCAAAACATAAGAAGGTTTTGGAGATTACTTTAATTAATGAAAAAGAATATTCTGATTTCATTTTTGATAATGATATTTTTGTCCCCCGCGGCTCTTGCGGCAAAACTCAAAATTACGGCTGAACTCATTGAACCTTTTAGTACTAAATATCCCTCAAGAACAGTAAAAGCAAGGGTGATTGAAGATTATAAACTGAATGAAACACAGAAAATTGAAAAAGGGTCTGTATTTACGGGCGTTGTAACAGAAATAAAGGAGCCAAAAAGAGGTAAGCGTGATGCACATTTTTATCTGAGACTTACAAGCTATAGTGTTCCCTCAAAAGATAATGCGGTCTATAATATAAAAAATACCGGTAATGCTACAGCAAAAGCAACTATTTATAAGCCTCTCGACAAAAAAGAGCTTGCCCTTGACGCAGGTGCGACAACTGCAGGATTTTTCATAGACTATATAGCTCTTCCCGTTAACTTTACCAGGGGAGTAGTAGAGCCGTATGAGGGCAAGGGACGAGTAGAGTCGGGTGTACAAAAAATGTACGAAAAGTCTATATTCAGCTATCTTTCTGAAGGCAAACAAATGCAGCTGAACAAAGGAGATAAAATTAACTTGACTTTTAAGTATAAAAAAGATTAGGAAACTAAATAGGGTGAAGATTACAATACACAGAGGCTTTCCCAAAAAAAGAAAGATAAAGGCGTAGAAAAGATGGAAAAAAAGTCTTCTTGGGAAAGATTTAAAAAATTTGTTCGGTTGACTATTTTGTGCTCGCAAAAGCGGTTTAAAGTTGACGGCGAAGTCTTTAAAGATGCAAAGCCGACAGGCGTAAGAAATAATATGGTCGCTTTTAGTGATAATGCTGTACTAAAGGTAGAAAATTTTAAGCACCGGAAAAAAAAACATGGTGTGATACAAGAAGCTGAAATTTTAAAATTTTTAAATGACAGAAACCAGATTAGTCCCCCTAAACTCATTAAAACCGGAGCGCTAAAGGACAAAAGAAAATATCTGATTATGGAGCGCATAGAGCAAAAAGGAGAGTGTCCGGCGCCGGACATTATATTGTCTGTTATTGAACAGCAAAAGACAGGACTGTTTCATAAAGACTTAAAAAAAGACAATATGATATTTGACGGCTCGGTAGTTAGGTTTATAGACTACGACCAGGCAGAATTTATTGATGAAGTGAAAAACTTAAGCCCATACGAGTCTGTAGAATACTTTATAACCGAACAAACCTCGCGCTGGGGTTTTGACTATGCAGCAGAGTGTTTTGGCGCACATCCGGACGAGGTAAGAAAAGAATATTTTTCCTATTTTAAAGAAGGGGTTTTCGACTTTGAAAAAACGTCTTTATATAAAAATATATCAGCTTCGGGCCTTCCATATTGGAGTATTGATTACAAGGGAATAAGTGCGAAGGGCGAAAATGATATTTCGTCTGTCGCAAGTGTTTTGGATAAGATTGATTTCGAAAAAGGCGAAAAAATACTCGACTATGGCTGCAGTACAGGCGCACTAAGTTTCTATCTTGCTGGCAGAGAATGCGAAGTAAGCGCGTACGAGAAAAACCCGGAACTTGTAAAGTGTGCAAGAATTCTCTCCAATATACTTGAGGAGAAATGTACCTTTGTCTCTTCTGAAGACGAGATAAGGAGGCACGGTAAAAATTTTTATGAGACGGTTTTTATCTCTGATGCCGACAATAAAGTCCTTGACATCGAGAGAGAATTTTTAGGGCTTTTTAAGAGAATGGTGCTTATACACAATAACGACCTGAACACCGTTGAACTTTTCCCTGACTTTAAGTTAGATAAATGCAAATCTGCAAATCAGGGACAAAAAATATCAGTTCTTAAAAGAATTACAGGGTAGTTTATTGCATATTGATAATATTGGCTGCAATTGTGTCCGTAAAAAGCTTATCATGTTCTACCAATATCATTGTCGGCTTATAGCTCAATATCAAATTTTCAATTTGAATCCTTGACATGACGTCAATATAGTTCAGAGGTTCATCCCAAATATAAAGATGTGCTTCTTGGCACAAACTTCTTGCTATCAAGACTTTTTTCTTTTGTCCTTCGCTATAGTCTTCGATATTTTTTTCAAACTGATTGCGGGAAAAGTCTAACTTTCTCAAGATTGCTTTAAAGAGAGACTCGTCAATTTTGTTATTGAATGCAAAATCTTTTAAATTGCCGTTTAAAGAAGATGTGCTTTGTGAAACATATGATGTTATAAGATTAGGGTTTTTGTATAAATTCCCGCTGTAAGTTATATTTTCACCGTTTAAAAGCTTTAGAAGTGTGGACTTTCCGCAGCCGTTATTGCCACGCACAACAACTACGTCACCTTGTTTTATATCAAAATTCAAATTAGTACAGACTTCCCTTTTGCCATAAAACAGGGAGAGATTTTCAAGTGAAATAACCTTTTCGGAGTGATACTTCAGTGGTTTAATTTTTAAATCTTCGGCTTCGTCAATATTTTTGAGCAGTTTTGACTTTTCCTGCGCCAAGTTTGTATGTCTACTTTCAATATTTTTGGCACTTTTCATCATCTTTGCCGACTTGTGCCCTATGTAACCACGATCCACAGGGCCAATACCATACTTATCACCTTCAAGTTTCTCGGAGCGTGAGGAAGCTTTTCTTGCAGAACTTTCAAGACGCTTCATTTCCTGTTTTATTTTCTCATTTTCAGCAATTTCATAACCGTCTTGCAGTTGTTTGTTGTAAAACCAAGAGGAAAAATTACCTTTTTGTATTTCTATATCAGTCTTGTTTATTGATATAACATGGTCGATGCAGCTGTCCAAAAGCGCCCTGTCGTGTGAAACCAGAATAAAGCCTTTCTTGGATTTTAAATATTTACCCATTGCGGTTCTGCCTTCTGAATCAAGATGATTTGTGGGTTCGTCAATTAGCATAAAACCATTGTCATCAAGAAACAAGAGGGCGATTTTGACTTTGGTTTGCTCTCCGCCGGAAAGAGTTTTAAAGGGGCGATACAAAACGTCGAAAGAAACATTAAGTAAAGATAGTTCGCGCTCAAGCATCCAATGCTCAAAATTCGGATATAAAGCTTCAACTATATCAATCGTATTCAGGCTCTCATCTTCTACCTTGTATGGAAAATACTTAAAAACGGTTTTTGTATGAATTACACCCCGATAGTCAAGATTTCCCAACAAAATATTTAAGAAAGTGGTCTTACCCCGACCATTTCTTCCGATAAAACCGAGTTTCCAATCCGTATTCAGTTGGAAAGATACATTTTCAAAAATATTGTCATAACCGTCATACGAAAACGTAAGATTTTGTATATCCATTAACGCCATAAACACTCCATTTTTTGCATAAGCATATCAGATTTGTATAACGGCTTTGTCATTGGAATCTTGCCGTAAGCGAAACGCTTTCTTGTACTTTTGACAGTAACTTAACTACAAGATGGGCTGCGCGCACTTATCGTAATATGCAATCTGTAAAACTAGCAAAAAACTGTTTTCAACGGCGTAATCTCCTGTTTTAGCTGCAAGTTCATTTTAACATATATCTCGACAAATTTAAAGATTTACACAGTCGTTATTTGAAATAAAATGTTTGTTGCATTTAAAAGAGCTTAAAAAGCTTCAAGAAGAAAATTCTCGTTTAAAGCATGCTGTTGCTGATTTAACACTTGATAAACTCATTTTGAATGAAGTTATTCAGGGAAAGTATTAAGCCCTGTAAGAACACACAAAGCTATACGGTTAGCAAAATTCACAGGTCTACACTCCATAAAATTGCCAACAAAAGTAATTTTTGTATGCTAAAATTAACTTCGATCATTTATTTTGAAGGCTAGCAAATTTTATTATTTTCGAGTTTTGTATCACCAACTGCTAAATTTTATTAATTCAAGGAAGGAAAAGAAATGAACGTATCAGGTATTAAGGCTTACAATATATCATCTTATAATAATCAACCTAAAGCTACTGAGGCTCAATCTCCTCAAGTCCAACATTCAGATGTTGCGTTTCAAGGTGTAGGCAGAAGGGTTGCAGGTGCAGCAGCAGCATTATTGGCAGCAGCTACCCTTACTTGGGGCGGTTTTAGAGCAGGCACTGTTTATCAAAGCTCTAAAGCGCCAAGCGGCAATATAGATGCAATAGGCTCGGTTTCAGATACTCTTATTCCGCAGTCTGTTAAAAAAGATTCACTAATGGATATAGCGGGTTATTATTTTGAAAATGTAAAAACATCTGTTGATGGTGATGCTCTTACGCTGAATGCAAAGTATGGGCAAAATGTCATTGCTCCTTGGGCTATGAGCAACATTACCATAAAGCTTGCTCCATCCGAAGAAGAGGATTCTAATTCTCTGGTAGGTACAATGAATGTGCAAATTCCTGATTATGACTCAGCTTGGGGATTTAATATTCCCGGAACCGATACAAGAGTTTCGCTCCCTCCCTTTAGCTCTTCGCTTGAAAATATAGGCATTGAAATAAAGCCTGTTGCAGATGAAGAACCAAATCCTTCCCCATTTATCAAACGCCCTGATTCTACTCTTGAAAATTCCGACTACAGTATTATTTTGACAATCGATGGCCAAAAATATACTTATTCAACAAGCGCAAGAGGCGGCGAAACATATATAACAAACAGCAACGGTGAAATTACCCCATTGTCTGAAGCTTCAAATAATTGGCAATTTGATCCGTTCTTAGCACTTGCTGTCGGAGCTCTCACGGGCACCATTGTTTGGGGTGTTAAAACTGCAGCAACCGGTGAAAAGAAGTCGAAAGAAGACTAGTTAGATAAATTATACTAAAAAAGAGGTCTTAAGACCTCTTTTTTAGTTATAGAATCCGTTTTTCTTGTCCTTACTTGATTTTTTAAATTCAGCGCGCAATAATGGTATTATAAGCGATTATCGCGGAGTGGAGCAGTCTGGTAGCTCGTCGGGCTCATAACCCGAAGGTCGTAGGTTCAAATCCTGCCTCCGCAACCAATTTAAGAAACCTGTATATTCCTGTGTGCCATCTGTGCGTCGTTAGGTATACGGGTTTTATTATGTTTGTATGAATTAAATACTGTTTATATTTGCCAAAATGTTCATTGCCTCTATCTTAGACCGAGGCGCTTGGTGAACATATCTCATCGTTGTATGTATGTCAGAATGACCCAATATTTCTTTTACTGTATTTAGTGGGACATTTTCCTGTGCCAGTCTTGTACCAACAGTATGGCGCAAATCATGAAATCTAAAATTGTGTATGTTGGCTTTCTTTAAAGCACTATTCCAGGATTTTTTTATATCCTTATAGGGCATTTTAGTTTCCGGATTGATAAAAATAAAATCATTTTGTACTGGGATTTTACTAAATAATGTCTTAAGTTTTGGATTAATCGGTATTTTTAAATGCTTATTGCCTTTGTTTTCCAGGATTTCTATATATCCAAAATCAAAATTTATATTTTCCCACTTGAGATTTAATATATTTGACTTTCTAAGTCCGGTGTTTAAGGCTACAATGACAATTCCTATAATATTCTCGGATAGATGCTCGAATAATCTAGCCTCTTCATCTCCGGTTAAATATCTCAAAGAATAATTTTTAACAGGAAATTTTTTTACTGTTCCCATTGGGTTTTCGGTCAAATATTTATTTGAAATTGCAATATTAAACATTGTCTTAAGCATTTCTAAATAACGATTAGTTGTGGCTTTTGTCCGGTCTTTCTTTAGTAGAAAATTCTTAAAACCCTCAATCTCAACAGGTTTTATAGTTTTTATCAGAGTACTTTGTTTGAAATATTCTAACACAAGCTTCATTCTGCTTTTATCCGTACTATAGCTCTTTTTGTTTATTCTGGAATAATCCAAATAAATATTAACTAAACCTGAAAGTGTTATATTCTTTAAATCTTCTTTTATGAGTCCATTCTGACGCTGTCTTATCTTATATCTTAGTGCATCTTCTAATTCTGACGCTTCCTCTTTTGTTTTTGCACCATCACATAACTTATGATATCTCTCACCCTTTACGCGGCCCCTGCAATACCATTTTTCGTTATGCTTCCTGTAGACAGCCATTTAATATCCACTCCTCTAATTTTGATTTTATAAAGCGTTTTGTTCCCTTTTTGCCTGTGCCCATTTTTAACACAATTCCCTCTGGTATCATATCTCTGCCATACCAAGTATTTATAGTGCTTTTCTTAACCTTAAATATCTTACTAACTTCTTCTTCAGTTAATAATTCTAATTCACTTGCCATATTGTCTCCTAACTTTTCATTAAATCTAAACTAGTCCGTTTTTAACATTTTTAAAATAAAGCTCTCTGGCCTTAACTCTGGGGGATTGTTCGCAGTAAAGGTCAAGCTTTATGTAAATATTTTGTATGTAAGTTTTAACAGTATTCACACTTATATAAAGCTCTCCGGCTATCTCTAAATTAGAAAGCCCCTGTGCAATAAGCTCAAGGACTTGTAATTCGCGTGGGGTTAAATTTTTCATGGTTTACTTTCTCTATTAAAAAAGACCCTCAGGTCTTTGTTATGCTTTAGAGAAAAGGGGCTAAAGGTACCCGCCCCTAATCTCAAGGAGTGGCTCAAGTCCACCTACGCCCGTTTATTTTTCCAACGCTTGTTTGCCATCAGAATAAACTACGGGTGTGGTCCACCCTAAAAACTCTCTATCTATAAGTGTTTCAAGGTTTTTGGCTGCCAAAAATGGGGGTATCTTGGTCCCATCAATTTAAAGGCGGCCCAGGTTCTCATTGCTTTCAATTGTCGGTAAAACTTTTCTCAGGCTCTCCACTTTGTCGTATTCAAAAACACTCTCGGCTTCAATATCCCTTGTGATTCTTTTCCAATGCAGGCATAGATATTCTTTTATAAAATGTTTTTTGCATCGATTACAGTATCTATAACTATGTCTACAATATCTATAACTATGGCTATCTTTTATCCAATAATAAATCCATTCGTGGAAGCCTAATGCACATAATATTTTATTTAACATTTACGCCCTCCAACGCTTGTTCGGCTATGTTAAAATCATATTTGGCATTGCCGGCGGTACAATATGTGCAATTTCCTCCACATTTTTCACAATCTGCATTAGCTTCTTTTATCTTTTCCAACCCCTCCAGCATCCTTGCGTTGTGGGATTGGAGTTTTTCAATCACTTCACTATCACTTAATAAGTGATATCTTATTCGTGTTAATGGTGTAAGCTTTTCATCTTCAAGTGAATAATCACCGCAAATACTAATTATTTCACAATTCAACTCCTCGCACTCCGCCTCTTTGGCTTGGAGTTGCATTGCTAAATCTCTATATTTGCAATGTTTTTTATCAATTTCGCACAACTGCAATGTTATACTGCATTTACCAGTAAATTGTGAAGTGCTTCCATCGTATATGCATCCCTCTACATCGTGTTTATCTTCGCTCATCTCTCAACCTTTCGTTATCTTCTCTTAGTGTTTCGGTTAGGTCTCTTCGAGCATCCAAACATCTCTCCAGAAGTTTGATTTGCTTCTTAGCTTCTTGGAGTTGCCTGTAGTGGCAGTTTGGATTGTCTTTGCAATTAACTTCTTTAACTAAATTATTTTTACAATAACCAGAAAACCAAGGAACACAACGAAGTCTGCATTCTAATCCGTCTAAAAACTCGCACCCTGTGGTATCTATCTCATTTTGCGAAAAACTCCGCGATTTTGTGTCGGTTTTTTCAGTTGAATTTTGTAAATAGTTGCAGTGTAACGATTTTGACGTTTCATTTTCTTGGTTATTTTTACTCACCTTCTTGCTCCTTATCGTTTAGTACCCATTCGAGGATATATTTTTCTGCCCTCACCCTTATTAACTCTCTTACTTGAAAATCATTTTTGCATTCATCATAAGAATGCGACTGTGAAAACTCTTTAGCTTTAAAAAATCTTCCCCTTACTTCTTCTTCACTTCTCATCTTTTTGAAACCCCTATCAATACATCACCAAAAAGTGTAGTTTTGTATTTGCACGAATATATGCTACATCCGACATCATGTATTAAATAATTCATGGACTTTATTGCTATAAAAACCAGAATGAATATTATTAAAAAAAATGCTTTATTTTTCATTGGTTAGTTCCTTTATCTATTTGCTTTATAAAACGCTTGTGCAAAGCCTCGAGGGGTCATTGCGCGTCGGGCGGCTTGCAATTTACCGTCGGGTGGTCTGTAACCTTGCGGCAATTGCGGTAAATCCCGATTATTTATTGCAAGTTTTTGTAAAATTTCTTCCGGGATAACCACGGGATTCTTTTTAGGCATATTGTAATACCCCCATAAATCCGTCTTTTTTGTGTGATAATCGCCATAGTCGCAGGGCTGAAATGTAAGGCTCGGAGTACCCAAGAATTGTCTTAAATATCCTACAGGATTCTCTAAAGCCCAAAACTTTACCCCCCCCTCAATCCTGCATTGCCAAATAATGTTTAAACAGGCTTTTACTATTTCTAAACCTTGTCCAAAATCTCTCGGTGTTTTGGCAGTTGTGCGTGCGAGAGAAAACATAGTACAAGGCGGCGCCGCAAGAATACCATAAACATTTTTAGGCGGTTGATAGGTTAAAACATCATATTCAGGCAAGGTTATAATTCTCACATCATAGCCATTATCCTGATATGGCTTACTCCAAGAGCCTGTACCACCGCATAAATCCAAGATGATTTTATCTTTACTCATCCCTACCGCTCCCAACTTCTCCCAATGCTTTTATTGCCTCGTCTGTACATTTTGTGCTAAATACCGAAAGCACCAATACGGTAAAGGCCAACATTAATAGCCAAATATATCTAAAAAAATATGCTATCATCCCTACACCTCCCACTGCTCTTGGCGGATGGCTTGTTTGATTATTGAAACACGCTTTGATTCTGTATTAGTTAATAAATCTTTTAATAAATTTAAGAATGTTTCTCTATCATGCCAACTTCTACAAATATCGCTTTTATAGCGAACATAATTACCCAAGCTAACACTTTTACTAATTCGTAATTCTATCAATTTCACAAAATTATTCGGTTGTTTTAGGTCGGGGAGGCGTTTTTCGACTTTAAACACTCTCGGTTTACATTCTGAAAAATCTCTAAAAAATGATTCTACGTATTCCCTCGATACTCCAACATTTTGGTAATAATTGTCTGATTTAAAAATCTTGACATAGTATACATACTCCGGCTCAATCCCGCATATCTTACATATTTGTTCGCTTAGGTTAGTCATTCATCCTCCTTAAAATGATATGCCCTTGATTTATCAATTAGTACACGCCAAGCATCTTTTAATCGCTTCAAAAATGCTAAAAACCCAAATTCCCTACAAGGCTTGGCAATAAACCATCCATCATCAAACTGGCACTCCGTAATGCCCTCACTGTTATAAATTTCCTCATATAAATCTTCAATTAATTTACTCACTCTGCCTCGCTTTCGAACATTTCAACAATCTTATCTACCTGCTTATCCCTAGCAGCATCATAGGCTGCAGCACGGGCAGCATCACGGGCAATCTTCAGCTCTTCATCTGTTGCTTCACTATTTGCATACCTTTCTGCAACATTACAAGCTTCTATGCTTTTTGTGTCGGGATTATTGATTAACTTTAAA
>Ga0153945_1000029_pt1 | contig 47967 bp, 63 predicted proteins | sample TSNJ029MetaG_FD_104720 | JGI IMG/M metagenome (GOLD analysis project Ga0153945, IMG submission 104720) | Attine ant fungus gardens microbial communities from New Jersey, USA - TSNJ029 MetaG | ecosystem: Host-associated > Fungi > Mycelium > Unclassified | place: USA: New Jersey, Wharton State...
TGCTGAGCTACGCAGACATTTCACTACAAAAAGTTTAACATAAAGAAAATTTTCAAAAAAATACAATTATTCTAACCGTTTTCTTATCTCCTTGATACATAGATGTGTTATGTGGCAATCACTAAGTGCTCTGTGGGCGCCGCTGTAGTCCACCTCCAGTCTCTTGCTTAATGCTTTTAAGGAGTTACTTTTTGCATAAGGATAGGCTCCCCTTGCTATCTTAAGAGTATCTATAAACTTTGGCGAAAACTCAACATTCAAAGATTCCTTAATCTGCCTTCCCAAAAACGAAAGGTCAAATTTAGCATTATGTGCAACAACAATCATGTCACCGACAAACTCAATGAACTCCCTGGCCGCATCCTTGAACTTTGGCGCACCTTTTACCATTTCATTTGTAATACCGTTTATTTTGGTCGCCCAAAAAGATATTTTTCTATCAGGCTCTACTAATGTTGAAAAGGTACTGTTAATTTCACCCTCGAGTATTTTTAGCGCACCTATCTCTATAATTTCATCTCTTTGGGGATTAAGACCTGTAGTCTCAATATCTATGTATATACAGTTGTCAAAATAAGTCTTCCTGTCTGCCATTTTACTTCCTATGGTCTTTATGCTCTCTCCGGAAACAGTGTAGCATTTTAAGTCACTAAAATAAAGTCCGGCTTGAATAATTTTAATTATAGATATTGTTCAAACCTTTACATGTTTTTTGCGTAGTGATAGTATTAACAATATTTATATGGATGGAGGGATGGTATGTTAAAGAATTTATTTATTTTACTTATGTTAACCGCATTAGGTTATGGTATACACTCTGCCTACAAGTACTATAGTGTAATACCTAACCAAAACATTTGCGCCAATTTTACATTCAACAACGCATATAGTTTTATAAATTCTGATGATAAGAATAAAATGTTGAACTTTCACAGAAGGAGAGTGAGCGACTGCAGAAAGCTTGTTTTAAACCATAACTTATATTTTAAATATGACAGGAATACTTCCGCCCCCTGTGCAGAATTTATGCAGGAATTAGGTTCCTCAACACGCAATTATGCTGACTTTGTTGCCCAAAAATGGGGAGACAGGGATTTGGCAAGACTTGAACTCAGAGAAACCCTTAAATATTTTCAAGATTACAGGTATTGTCCCACCGGTCAGGGGCAGAAAGTTATAACACGAGAAAGAATCGAAATGCAGGGAAAATTGAGAGACATATAGGCATAACAAATGAAAAAAAATATTCTGTGTCTTTTTATAGTATTGGCTATTTCTATCTCATGTATTGCATGTGAGAATTGTTTGGAAATCGAGAAGAAAATCGGGCAAATGATTCTTGTCGGGTTTGAAGGTGACAGTGTTGGCTCTGAAGGCTATCAAAAGGTTTACTCTGACTTAAAATCGGGCAATGTCGGAGGTGTAATCTTTTTTGAAAAAAATATCAAAGATAAAAAAACTCTTTCTCAGATGACTTCCCAAATTGCCGAATTAAAAAATAAACCTTTAATAAGTATTGACCAGGAAGGCGGTTTTGTTCAGCGTTTAAATGAAAAAAACGGCTCAAAAAAATATCCTTCGGCATATAAACTGGCCCTTGGCAACACTAAAGATGCATACAATACATATAATGCCATGAGCAAAGAACTCAAGGAAATGCACTTTAACTACAATTTTGGACCCTGTATGGATTTACTTGTTAATCCGGATTCTATAATCACTAAAAAAGAGCGCGGGTATTCTTCTGACGTCAAGACAGTTGTAGAATTTGCCAAAACATTTATTGATGCGCACTATAAAAACGGTATTATAACTTCTCTTAAACATTTTCCGGGTCATGGCAGCCCCAAAGGAGACACACATCTCGGTTTTGTCGATGCTTCAAAAACATGGAACGAAAATGAACTAATGCCCTATGTGTCGCTTATGAACTCCAATCCCCTTCAAACCGTGATGATTTCACATATTTTTATAGATAGGCTCGATTCTGAAAAACCCGCCGTTTTGTCTGCCCCTGTTATTACGGGTCTGTTGCGCGAAAAAATGGGATATAACGGTGTAGTGATAACGGATGATCTTGATATGGGGGCAATAAAAAATAACTACTCACTGGAAGAAATTGTTGTAGGCTCAATAAATGCAGGAGCAGACATTTTATTATTTTCAAACTTCAAAAGTGAAGATGCCGATCCGGAACTTGTAAAAAAGATTCATAAAATTGTATTAAGAGCTGTAAGCGACAAAAGAATACCTCGTTCAAAAATCGACGAATCCTACAGAAGAATTCAAGAGCTAAAAACCCAATTATAAGCTTAGTTAGTAGTTATTTTTTATTAATATATAAATTTTGAAATAACTAATATAAATTGCGTATTGTGAGTCTATATATGGTTTGCTATACTGTGAAAATAGATAGTATAACCGGCAAAGAAAACGGGTGTCTTTAGAATGAATATAAAGAAAATATTATTATGTGTTTTGGTGCTTTTTTGTGTGCAGTTAAATGCATTTGCTATAAAAGAAAAATTAGCGGATGAACCCATTAAGCTTAATGTAGAAGAAATGCAGATGCAGGAGGACGAGGAGGCTGTTTCCAAGCTCCGTGCGTACCTTTCAAATTCGGACTATGCTACAGGAAATTGGGGTGGTTTGCGCTCAAGGCTCGAAGAAATGGGAATAGACGTTCAGGCTTCGTATATTACAAGCTCGTATATTATGAGAAACGGCAGGCTAAAGAGTACAAAGGGCACATATCAGGGTCTCTTTACTGTATCATTGGAATTGGACACCGAAAAACTCGGTTGGTATGACGGTGGTAAATTCTATATATCTTACGAAGCTGCAAATAAAGGTATGAGCTCTCCCGAATTTTTAGGAAGCTACGCTTACATCAATGGTTATGACCCTGACCAAAGAATAAGCCAAATAGGCCAATTATATTACGAACACAGTTTTAAAGACGATTTATTCAACATCAAAATAGGTAGACAAGATGCCAATATGGACTTTCATGCTCTGGACAGCGGTGGCGAATTTGTGGGTCTTTCTTATTACCTTATTCCTAACGCAAGCATAGCTACGCTTCCTATGGAACAGGTGGGTGTTCGCGCAAGATTAAAAGTGAATGATAATTTGTATATCAAAAACGGTTTTTATGAAGCCCCGACACGCATAGCAAGAAACCCCAAAGGATTTTTCAACGGCGAGAATGGTTATCTGGATATTCTTGAAGCTGAATATTTTACTGAAATTAAAGGCTATGAAGGTAAATATATGCTCGGTGGCTGGTATCAAACAGGTGATTTTGAAAAACTTGACGGTTCAAGAATGGTTGACGGTAATTACGGTGCTTATTTTGGTTTTGACCAAAAAATTCTCCATGCCCTTAAAGACAACTACGGCGGCTTAAATGTATTTGGCCAATTTGGTTATACTCCTAAAAATACAAACGAAGTACCCTACTACGGAGGTCTTGGTCTGGTATGGAGCGGCATAGGTGAAAGGCGCAAAGACGACAAAATCGGCGCAGGCTTCTCTTGGTACCAGTGCAGCAATTTAATGGAAGACAAAACAGCGGAAAAACTTGTTGAAGTTTTCTACAAACTTAAAGTTACAAATTTCTTATATCTTCAGCCGAGCGTTCACTACATAGTACGCCCCGGCGGTGAGTCTAAAAATTCCTTTGCGCTTGGCTTAAGAAGCGTAGTCACCTTCTAAATTAAAATACTAGCAATTTTTCCTATTGACGGATTTTATATTTAGCGTTAAGGTAGATTTATGGCAAATGTTCTAAAATTAAACTTAAATAATTTTTGGTGGCACCTGTAAAAGTACAGGTCCTTAAGTTTGCCATAGTCAAATAAGTATAATCGGAGCCTGTACACAATGTAGTTACAGGTTTTTTCGATTTTATCTCCTTTCGATTAATAGTTGCAGAAAGAACCTTGTAACTCAAGGCTTTTAGTGCACTGTTAGTTAAAAGGAATCAAAAAATGCAAGTAGAATTAATAAATACATTGGCGCAGCCGCTCAAGACAGTTTCAAAGTTTGTCGCCAGACAAGAAACAGCAACAGGCTTGGGCACTTCAAGATTTTTAATGGATACTGCAACAAACTGGGTTCCAAAAGCAACTTTTGCAAGAAGCAAGGCAGATTTAGCCGAAAATACCTTTCTTGAGTTTTCCGAGAGTGCTCTTGTGTATTTTGCCCCTGCGCTTGTCGGTGAAAAAATTGCAAGAAAAGTATTTTCAAGCGGGCTCGACAAACAGGCAAAAAATGCCATCTCTGCTCCCGCTGTTCAGATAATGAAAAAAGCTCCCGAGTTAGGCAAAAAGGTACTCCCGGTCAAAGCTGCGATTGCCCTTACAGCATTACTTATTCCTCTTACGGAATTTTGTCTGAACTATTTTAAAAACATGTTTACCCTAAAGCTTTTCAAAAAGGGTGATTTTAATAATATAGCCAATCTTGAAAATAATGAAGAAGAAAAAGCTAATCAGGAGAAAGTGAAAAAGAGTGCAAAGAAAAATATTACACGTGCAACTTTGCTTTTCGCAGGAAGTCTTGCACTGGGCGGCCTTTTGGCGGCAAAGGGTAAAGATTCGAAAGCTTTGCAAAACTTAAGTGAGGCAATTCTTGCCCCCGGTACGAAATTTTTCAAGAACTCTCCAAAGGCAAGAGACTTTTTAGACAAATATTTCAGTATGGATTTTAATCAACAAGCAGGCAAGCTTACTTTAAGCAAGGGACAGCTTACGGCTTGTGTACTCATAGGCGGTGTTGGTTATTTTGGTGCTGCAAAAGACAGGGGCAAACAAAATCTTCTGGAAACCGCATTTAGATATCCGCTAGTCGGGCTTTATGTAATAACCGGCAGCGAACTTTTTGAAAAAGGATTTAAAAAACTTCTTCAAAAAGCAGGTAAATGCACAGATTTAATAGGTAAAAATCTTGAGACACCGAAATTTGAACAGCTGGGTGAGCTTGCAAAAAACTTATCGAAAAACAGCGGCAAACCGGTTGAGCAGGAATTTAAGCGTCTGGCAAAACAGAAAGCTGTAATATCCGGAGTACCGTTTTTGTTTAGCATAGGATTTATGGGCTTTTTTGTGGCAGGGATTTCGAATCTTTTTACCAGATTCCGTCATAAAAAAGAGCAGGAAAAGTACATGGTACAATCTTCTTCCTTCAGCAATACTTTGCTCTTTAAAGATAAAGGTGATGTCCCCGAAGTATACAGTAACTTTTTTAAATAGACGTATCACCTAACCTTAGGAACCAAGTTTGTCAGTTAGTTTTTTTACTACTGCGGGTGCATCCAATCTTTCGGTGAAGGCTTCTATATATACAAGCTCGTCAATTTTTCGTGCATCTTTTAAAGCCGCTTCAAATTCCCTCTCTGTTCGAACTTTATAGGTTTTTTTATTGCCCCAAAAACCCTTTACAACCTGAGTATAATCCCAGACGGCAATGTCGTTAAATTTGTCCATAGGGTTTTTTGAAAGCAGGCGCTCTATTGTATATCCACTATTGTTTAAAACGACCATAATTGGTTTGAGACCATACCTTAACATTGTACTGATTTCCTGAAAAGTCATCTGATGAGACCCTTCACCGGTAATAAGTATCGGACGCTTATCTTTCGCAGCAAAGCAGGCGCCCAAACATGCCGGTGTTGCCCAGCCGATTGACCCCCAAAAAGCTTGTATGCAAAAAGATGCGTCTTTAGGCAGTCTTATTGGTACGGACCCTATAGATGTCAGCCCTGTTTCTGCCAGATAGATATCTCCTTCCTGCAGATAATTCTGCATAAATGCATATATAAATTTCTGACCAAGTTCTTTGTCACTCCCTTGTGCATATTTATACTCAAACGGTATTTGCCTGCTATCTTGTTTCTTTGGTATAACTTCTTCTGTCAGCTCTTTTATGACATCTTTCATTAAAACGTCTTTGTATACCTTGTTTTCCACTATAACGGTATCATATTGGATGCTGATAACTTTGGACAAGTCCAACTTCGAACTGTATCCTCCGGTGTTAAAGTCGCTCATTAGTATACCAAAACCTAATACACAATCTGACTTTTCAACTATTTTTGCAGTTTCGTCAGATATCAGATTTCCCGCATAAGTGCCTATAAAATTTGCAGATGTTTCATCTATCGAGCCTTTCCCCATCATCATTGTAGTTGAAGCAAAACCCGATTTCTCTACGAGATTTTGCATCTCTTCTTTTAGTCCCAATCTCAACACAGGAAATTCGCTTATAATTACTGGATTTTTTGCTTTATCCAGTATGTCTGATATGTGGACAGCTGAGTCTTTTAAATTTTTTATGTTGCTTTTTTTCTCCTTGAATTTTTCCTGTGTCAGCTTTATTTTCTTTTTACATATATCGTCATATATACCTATGTATACAGGCTTTTTTTGATGATATGCAATAGAGAGTGCAGTTTCAATCTCTTCTTGAGCGTTTTCTTCTGAAAGCACTACACTGAAAGCCGTAACATTACTGTAAATTTTTTCAAAGATCTTGTAGTTACTATTTAGACAGTGGTGAAAAATTTTACCTTGGTTTACAAGTTCTTTTTTGGGCAGCCCTGCTATACATACAACTGGTAAATTTTCTGCATAAGAGCCTGCCGCTGCGTTTATGGCGCTTAATTCTCCTACTCCGTAGGTTGTCACAACGGCTCCCATACCTTTTATTCTTGCATACCCATCTGCAGCGTAGCCTGCATTCAGCTCATTGCAGCATCCTATCCATTTCGTATCCCGGCATTCTTCTATTGCTTCGAGAATTTTAAAGTTGTAATCTCCGGGCACTCCGAATATTTCGCTTATTCCAAGCTCTGCAAGTCTTTTAATAAAATAATCGATAATTGTCGCCATATTTTACCCCTAGATTTCACTACTGCTTATCAAAGGGTAATGGCATTCGGGTAAAAAGTCATTGTCAAAAAGTCTATAGACCCAAGACTATTTGAGCCACTTTATTCTTATATTGCAAAGGGTTTCTTCCGTATCTCTATTTTTCAGCGTATGCAAGCTCAAATGTTTTTCTTTATCATATTCTATCGCAGAATTTACACATTCCCCAAACTTGAGTTCTTTTTTAAACAAAAGTTCTATCTCATCAATTTTATTTTTTGATCTAAAATCAGAATCCAAAGTATCTAATGCCCATCCAAGATAGCAGGCATTATTTACGTGCTGGTTAATGTCAATATCATCATATCTGACCTCAAATGTTTTTTGAGCAAATACGTCTTTTACGTCCTGTACTTTGGGAAACGTTGTTTCCAGAGCACGCAAATCGCTTTTAGGAAAAGACTCGAGAACTTCCATCGGGTTTACAATCTTTTTCGTTTCCATATCGCAGATACCCCAAGAGCTGCTCGCTGATATAAGTCTTTCTCCTCCTGGGGAGCATACTTCAAAATCCCTCATACAATAAAACTTCTTAACGCCCCATGGCCAGGTTTTTAGTATAATTTTATCCATTTTGCAAGCCCAACGGTGCACTTTGATATGATACTTGAGCAAAAACCAACCAAGATTTTTCGGCATTATATGAGAAAAGCCGAAACCAAGCATTTCTGCATGTTCTGAGGCAATATCCTGCATAAAGTTTAAGAGCACAGTCTCTTTTAACCTATCCCTAAAATCTTTTTCGTAAAACTTAATTCCGTACTCTTTGGTGTGCATTGGTTTATATTATCATAAAAGTTTTACTTGCGCTTAAAGCAGTCTATAGTATGGTCATTTACTAATCCGCAAGCCTGCATGTATGAATAAATTATGGTCGAACCCACAAAGGACATACCCCGTTTTTTCAAATCTTTTGCAATTTTATCGCTAATGTCGGTTTTTGCCGGGACTTGGTTAATGTCTGAAAAATTGTTTATTAATGGTTTTCCTTCAACATATTGCCATATGTAGTTGTCAAAGCTGCCAAACTCTTTTTGTATCTCAATAAACGTCAATGCATTCTTCCTCACGGAAAATACTTTTTGCCTGTTTCTTATTATTTTTGGATCCAGAAGCAATTTTTCAAGCTCGCTGTCCGACATTTGCGAGCATTTTTTAACGTCAAAATTGCAAAAGGCTTCCCTGTAGCCTTCTCTTTTCTTTAATATTGTTTCCCAACTAAGACCTGCTTGTGCGCCTTCTAAAACAAGCATTTCAAAATGTTTTCTGTCATCATGCACAGAAATACCCCATTCTTCATCATGGTATTTTATGTATTCCTGATTGTTTCTTGGTACCCAAGCACAACGCTTTACTTCAGACATTCTGTGATTATAGATTAAAAAATATCTGAAGTAAAGACGAAATGAATTAAATACTATTTTCTAGTATGAGTTTTTATTTCTTCCAAATTTATTATTGCCGCTCCTTTTTTTGTATTTATCGGCATTAAGTTTATTGCGCTCAGCCTTTTGTTTTTTCTGTTTGTTTTTAGCCAAGATATCACCTAACCCCTGTAACAAGCAGAACAGTATACGGGCCTGTCGCCTTTTGGTTCAAAGGGAAGCGTTGTTTCACAGCCGCATCCGCTGCAAATCGCCTTATATTGTGGCCTTGCACCACCGTAGCCGCTTCTGCCGCCACCTTGACGTCCGCCGCCTCTTGAGCTGTTAGCTTTTCTTGCAGCTCTGCAAGATGGACATCTTTTAGGCTCAGAGTAGCCTTTTTGTGCAAAAAATTCTTGGTCTTCGGCTGAAAAAAGAAACGCCTCTCCGCAGTCCAAACAAGATACTTCACGATCTTCAAATTGATAATTCATAATAAAACTCTTTCAAATTAATTTAAGTGTACTCTTTAAGAGTCACACAAAAACTCTTAAATGTCTAATAATATTTTAACTTTCTTTAACCAATCAAAATGCTTACAGGTGTTTTCTCCCACCTGATGCCGAAACTCATCATGAGCCCTCATTAATTAAAGGCATGACAATTTTTTGAATAATATATAATTTGTATACAGGAGATAGCATTTTGAGCATTAATGGCATTAGCTATAATCCATATATTTATACAGGGACAAAAGCTGCTGTAAATTCATATAATGCTTCACAAAATACTTAAGTCTCAGCTTAAAGAGACAAAAGAAAAACATGGATTAATAGGAAAAGCTTGGGACGGTATTAAAAACCTTATAGGTCTTGGTGCAGGTTCAAATAAAGCCGAAGCTGCAATAGAAAAACTTGAAAAAGGTGAAATATCAGAAGAAGAAGCATTGAAAGCAGTTGATGGCTACCAAAAAGGACAAAAACAATGTGTTGATATGGTTGCAGACATTAGAGCCGGCATTACTGCGTTTGCTGCATGTTCACTTGCAACAGGACACGGAATTGCGGTGGCACCATTTACGGGCAGAGCGGTTACAGGAAAGGTCGGCGTAACTGCTGTTAGCGAAGGTGCTGGAATAGTAGTAAAAGAAGGCATTAAAAACACTGCTCGCGGTGCTATAACAAAAAATTTGCTTACAACAAGCGTTAAATATACAGGCGGCACTATGGGTACAAGGGCATTGGCACTTGGTACTGATATGGCGGTAAATGGAGCAATTTCAGAGGCATTAGATTCTGGTGTCAGATATATAGCGGGAGATCAATACTTGAAAAGTATCACATAGAATACAATGAAATCAGACCCCGCAGTTCTTTAAACTACAATCCTCCGGCACCAAAGGTTGAGATTAGAAGTCCTCAATTAACGACTTTCAAACCGGCACAAAAAATGGGGGTTTGATACCTTGCCAAGGAAGATGTCGCGAGTTCAAATCGTATGTGGATATCTTACTTTTTCGGGAAAAAGATATTGTAGTTTTCTTCCAGCAGGTCAAGCCGTGGTGTAGTTCTTACGTCTATGACGCCATCATATGCGCGCGTTACTTCCCCTTGTGCATTAAGAGCCTTTATATCTCCATCTTTATATTGCGAGGATGCATCCTGCATAATGTAGCCGTTTGCGATCTCCTCTTTTGAAAGCTCGTTGTCTCCATTTATGTCAAGTGCTTCAAATATTACTTTCAGACTGCTTGTGTCCGTATTTTCCTGACTCGAGTAGGTTTCTTGATAGATTCTATTGTTATATGCGTAGAATTCATTAAATTCGACCGCGCCATTTTTGTTCGTGTCCGAGCTCGTTATTTCCTTTGAAGCAAAATTAAGCATTGCCTCTTTATAACCTGCTATTTTATCTTTTGTGTCCAATTTAAATACGCCTGGGTCTACTATTGTGACATTGCTATCGGTTTGAGGATTAAACGACACTTCACTTGGAAGTTTTTCGTTTTCGGGTACGCTTTTATTGTAGGCGTCAATTGCAAAAGATTTGCTCTTTGCCTGATATTCAGTATACTTATTTAAAAATTCATCCTCGGCTTCATCTGCACTCTTGCTTTTGTTTAACGAATCCTCATTTGCCGGTGAATCTATATTTGCAAGCTTCAAAGTATTGCCTGTAAAAACAAGGTTAGGATCCTTTAGTCCGTTTTCTTCAGCTATTTGCAATGCTTTTCTGTAAGCTTCTCCGTCATTGGTAATATTGTATTGCTGTTTTGCTATTTTGCAAAGATTATCGCCTTCTTTGATAACATAATCCATCCGTGTTGTGTTCCCTCTAGACATTTATGTGCTTTTATATATAAAGTACTCTTTTTAAAAAAAATTGCCTAAACTTGACAAAGTTTGTTTAATGGCGATAATATTTATATCGAAATGCGGGAGTAATTCAGTGGTAGAATGCTTCCTTGCCAAGGAAGATGTCGCGAGTTCGAACCTCGTCTCCCGCTCCATTAAAAAAGAGGGCTAAGCCCTCTTTTTTAATGCTCTGTATTAGTTTATGTTCACAATATGTTCACAAAATTTTTCGCCAAGGATTTTAATTGTCGTGTATCAGGGAGTTTGACATAAAGTATCACCCATTTTGACATGAAAGCTCGGAAGAACTTATGACCTTAAAAAAAATTATTTAAACTCGATTACTAAACTCTCATATTTATAAGTGCAAAAGAAGAGTTTAGAGTGTATAGTATCTAACCTCGAAGTTCGACACAATAATTGGATTTGAAGAGTATTTTTTTTGTATTATACTGAAACAAAATAAGTAGGATTTAGCACAGGAGATAGATATGAGAGCAGCATCGCCATTACACAAACTTAGACTTACATATAAACCAAAACTTGCAGGAGTTTTAAGCAGCGGCATTGAAAATATAGCAGTCAGCGAGCTTGGAGCAACCACTGCGGTTAAAGATGCTGAAGACATTCGTTCTCTTTTTCCAAATATATACGGAAAACCGGTGATAGAGTTTAAAAAGCAAGAAGGTGCCGGGGAGCATGCCAGAAAAAATGTGGGCGTAATTCTCTCCGGAGGTCAGGCACCGGGGGGGCACAACGTTATTGCAGGTCTTTATGACGCCCTCAAACAGGCAAATTCTGAAAATGAACTTTACGGTTTCTTGGGAGGGCCTTCAGGAATAACTGATGGTGACTATATTAAGATTACTGATGAAATTATGAACAGGTACCGTAATACAGGCGGTTTTGATATTATCGGGTCAGGCAGGACAAAGCTTGAAAGCGAAGAACAGTTCAGACAAGTATATAATACGTGCGAAAACCTGAATATTAACGCAATAGTAATTGTTGGTGGTGATGATTCGAACACAAATGCTGCAATGTTGGCCGAGTGGCTTTATGAAAAAAATACGGGTATACAGGTTATAGGCTGTCCGAAAACTATTGACGGCGACTTGAAAAATGACCAGATAGAAGCATCATTCGGTTTTGATACAGCTACAAAAACTTATGCCGAACTTGTAGGAAATATACAAAGAGACGCCAATTCGGCTAAAAAGTATTACCATTTTATAAAGCTAATGGGCAGAAGCGCTACACACGTTGCCTTAGAAGTTGCTCTTCAAACCCAACCCAATGTTACATTTATAAGTGAAGAAGTTGCACAGAAGCAGCAATCGCTCGACAGCATCGTGAGCTATCTGACCGATGTTGTTGTTAAACGTGCAGAAAAAGGTAAAAACTTCGGCGTCGTACTTGTTCCTGAGGGGTTAATCGAGTTTATTCCCGAGATGAAAAATATGATTTCATCGCTAAATGACATTCTTGCTATTGTTGAAGACGATGCAGACTATATGAACGCTCAAACGGTTGAAGAAAAATACGACATCATTGAAAGAAAAATGCAAACAGTTGATGCAAGCGTTTTCCACGGTCTTCCACATATGATTAAAGACCAATTGTTGGCCGACCGTGACCCGCATGGAAACGTTCAGGTTTCAAAAATTGAAACCGAGAAACTCCTTATAGAAATGGTGAGAGAAAGATTAAACGTACTTAAGACAGAAGGTAAGTATAAAGGAAAATTCTCAGACCAGGCTCATTTCTTTGGCTACGAAGGCAGATGTGCAATGCCGTCCAACTTTGACGCAGACTACTGTTATTCGCTGGGATACAATGCTTTTGCCCTTATTCAGTCGGAGCTTACAGGTTATATGTCTTGTGTGAAAAACCTTACAAAACCTGCATCAGAATGGATAGCTGGGGGTGTACCCTTAACAATGATGATGAATATGGAAAAACGTCACGGTAAGTTTAAGCCTGTTATCCAAAAAGCTCTGGTTGACCTTAACGGGCCGGCATTTAAAGTACTTGAAGAAAAACGCGAGAAGTGGGCGCTTGAAGACTGTTATGTTTTCCCTGGCGCAGTTCAATACTTTGGGCCGCCCGAAGTGTCCGATGTTACAACACTTACGCTGCAGCTTGAGCAGTGCGGCTGCGTAGGTTGCACATGTTAAAATGCGGTATTGTCGGCCTTCCAAATGTTGGCAAGTCAACTCTTTTTAATGCACTGACATTATCGAAAAACGCTCAAAGTGCAAACTATCCTTTTTGCACAATTGAGCCTAATGTCGGCGTGGTTACAGTGCCTGATGAAAGGCTGTATAAATTACAAGATTTAGTAAAAACCCAAACCGTCATACCCACTGCAATAGAGTTTGTCGACATTGCAGGCCTTGTTAAGGGAGCAAGTAAAGGTGAAGGTCTTGGGAACCAGTTTTTGCACAACATAAGAGAAGTTGATGCAATAATACAGGTTGTCAGGTGCTTTGATGACCCTAATACAATTCATGTCAACGGAGTTATTAATCCTATAGATGATATTGAAACAATAAACACCGAACTTGCCTTGGCAGATATTTCAAGTTTGGAAAACAGGCAGAAAAGAATACTAAAACAGATAAAAGCTGGTGAAAAAGAGGCTGTACTTGAAAATACGGCTATTGAAAAACTCTTGAAACTTCTTGAAGAAGGAGCTTTTATAAATGTTGACAAGAATTTCTCCGATGAAGAGAAAAAGGTTATGCATCATTTTCACCTTATGATGACAAAACCTGTTATTTATTGTGCCAATGTTTCCGAAAATGATTTGTCCACTGGCAATGAATATGTAGAGCAGGTCAAAAAATATGCCTCAACTCATAATGCGCTTGTTGTTACAATATGCGCCAACATAGAAGAGGAACTTGTCGAACTTGGCGAAGAGGAGACTAAAAACTACCTCAAAGAACTGGGGGTTGAAAGCTCGGGTATTGAAAAAATGATAAAGTCTGCATACGATTTGCTTGACTTGAAAACATATATTACCGCAGGGGAAAAGGAAGTTCGCGCCTGGACTATTAAAAAAGGTACGAAGGCCCCGCAGGCTGCAGGGGTAATTCATACTGACTTCGAAAAAGGTTTTATAAGAGCAGAGGTTGTAGGGTATAATGACTTTATTAATGCAGGCTCTTGGGCTCAAGCCAGAGAAAAAGGTGTTGCAAGGCTTGAAGGAAAAGACTACATAGTGCAAGACGGTGATATAATGCTGTTTAGGTTTGCAAATTAAATAGTTGTTGCATTATTAAAAAGCGCAAATTATTTTATTTTTATGTTTTATACGGTTACAAAGATAATAAGAGATATGTCAGGGAGTGTTGTTAATGAAGGTTATACCGGTTAGTTTTTTTGTACCAAAAATTCAAAAAACGGGTAATAAGTACATGTCAGAAGTTGCGTTTGGCAATTCAGATAAAACGACAAATGGGGGTAATAGGCAATTACCTGAAAAGCAACCGAATTATAGTTACGGCAATACTATAAATCAATATTCAGATAAGGGAAGAGTTGAGGTAAAGAAATCCAAGAACAGAAGCGGAAATCCCATTGAAACACATGTTAAATACAGAACGGGCAATATAAAACAAAGAGAAGCCGTTTATGCTGTTGATGGCGACAAAAGGTATCTTGTAAGCTTGATGCATTATGATGAACTCGGCGATAACATCAAGACTATTCGTCCAAGCGGAAACGGCGGTGCCGTAGTATTGGAGTTGGATAAAGAAAAAGGGGAGTGGAACTCCAGAGAGCTTTCAACCATCCACTATGAAAGACTATCTTATCAGCCCAAGCTTGCCGGCGTACTTCAGGGCGGCATTAATAATATTACAACACAACAGATAAACGGGCCGACAACAGCCGCAAAAGATGCAGAAGAAGTGGAGAAACATTTTCCGATAACCTATGGACAGCCCCTAGTGCAAACGATTCCAATGTATTCCGAGTTCCCTTTAAGACAAATACCTGCGCCAAAGAAGAGAAATGTGGGCGTTATTCTTTCAGGCGGACCTGCCCCCGGTGGGCACAATGTTATTGCGGGCCTTTATGATGCTCTAAAAGAAGCTAATCCTGACAGTAAGTTATACGGCTTCAAAGAAGGTGTTAAGGGACTTACAAAAGGTAATAGTATGGAAATCACGGATGTAGTTATAGATGAATACCGTAACACCGGCGGCTTTGACCTGTTAAAGGCGTCGAGGGAAAAGTTAGAAGGAAATAAGTTCGACAAGGTCTTGGAAAACTGCAAAGCCCTTGATATTGATACTATTGTTATTGTCGGAGGCGATGACTCAAATACCAATACCGGGCTTCTTGCAGAATGGATGAAGGCGCATAACGCAGGTATACAGGTAATAGGTTGTCCCAAAACTATAGACGGCGACCTGCAAAACGAACATATTGAAATGTCATTCGGGTTTGATACGGCTACAAAAACTTATGCAGAACTTGTTGGTAACCTACAAAGAGATGCGAGTTCTGCAGGAAAGTATACCAACTTTGTCAGACTGATGGGCAGAAGCGCCTCACATATTGTTCTCGAAGTTGCGCTAAGGGCGCATCCGAATGTGGCATTAATAAGTGAAGAAATTGAAGCTAAAAACATGTCTCTGGATGATATCGTAGATGATATTGTAGATGTAATAGCGGCGCGCTCTGAAGGTAAGGACGATAATGGTGAAAAGAAAAACTACAGTGTTATTCTTGTTCCCGAAGGACTTTTGGAATTTATTCCCGAAGTCAAGAGAATGAACTCGTCATTGAGTGACATTTTGGATATAGTATCTAAAGACGAGACATTCAACAAAAAGAGCGACAAGGAGCGTTTTGAAATTGTTAAAAGTCAAATGAGCAAAGAGGATGCTAAAGTGTTTGACAAATTCCCTGACCCCATAAAGAATCAACTGCTTTTACCCAAGGATGATCATGGGAATACGCAGGTAGCAAAAATAGAAACCGAAAAGCTCTTAATAGACCTTGTTGGTCAGAAATTAGAAAAGCTTGCAGTTGAAGGAAAGTATAAGGGTAAGTTTTCACCATTGGCTCACTATCTGGGATATGAAGGCAGAAGTGCTTTTCCTTCAAACTTTGATGCAGACTACTGTTACTCATTGGGCTACAACGCGTTTGCCTTAGCTCAAGCAGGGTTAACCGGATATATGTCATGTATTAAGGGTTTAACAAGACCTGCTGAAAATTGGCAGGCAGGCGGAGTCCCCATAACAAGCATGATGAACATTGAAAAACGCCATGGAGAATATGTGCCCGTAATTCAAAAAGCTATGGTTGACCTTGAGGGAAGTGCTTTTAAGATGTATAAAAATGAGCAGCCTCACAGATGGGCACTTAAGGACAATTATAAATTCCCAAGCGGAGTGCAGTTCTTCGGGCCTGACAGCGTCTGTAACAAGCCGTCTTTAACACAGATGTACAGTGATATACCGGAAACTGACTGTAATCTTTTGATACCTAAAAATATTCTTGAAGCAAGTTCAAGGAGTTTTCAGACAGATGAAAAACTCGGCAGAAGGGTAATAAAAACAGTTACTCCCGACGGAAGAGAGTTTGTTACAACCACTACAGCCTGCAAAGAGGATGGGAAAAGAATCAAGAGCAAAACTTACGAAATAGTTGACGGAGAATACATATTGCGCTCAGAAGCCAAATATGACGGCAGCGGTAAAACAATAATTTTCTCCCAAGTTGAAAAAGAAGGCGGCTTTCATTATATAGATTTTCCAAAAGGGGAATGGGTTATTGTTGACGAAGTTGGAAATAACCACGAAAGAAGAGATGCCGAAGAATATGTAGAAGCACTGAATTCCGGCGAAATAAACACTCTTGCAATGTAAAAATTTAAGCGTGCGCAATTTTTTTTCTTTTTGTTTTTTAAATAAATAACCTAATTAATTTACTTAAGCTTTAAAAGGAAAAAACATGAGGACAATGCCTATTGGAACACTACCTTTAAGCAGGCAAAGTTACGTTATTAAAAAAACAGAAGCATTAGAATTACGCCAAGAACAAAAAAAATTACCCCTGCATAATATGGGGCCTCTGTTTTTTGGAAAAAAAGAAAAGGTAACTTGTGACTGCGATGCGCTATTTTCTCCAATACAGCGCAAAGTTAATACAAGAAAGACTGAATTCAGTCCGTATTTTCAAAAAGAAGTACTGGCGACAAGAGCTAAAGACGGTACAATCTTTATGACAGAAACCGTCAAAAGTCCCGGAGGGATAAGGGAGCTTTCATATACGTATATAGTGACCAACAGAAACCCCATCAGGGTTGCATACGGCTTTTATGACTCTACCGGAGAAAATCTCGTTCGCGCCAAAACATACGACAAAAGAGGAGTTTGTCGCAATGAACTTGATTATACTTTAAATACTTGGAAACATTTCGACAGACAAGGTCAACTTTCCCGGGAAGGAAGCGTTGAAGACTACTATAAATTTCTTGAAACAGGAGATAATAAATAAGTAAGGCAGGCAAATTAACTTTATTCTGCTATAAATTCGATGTATTTCTCAAGGGCTCTGTGGCCATCGTATATTTCACAATATGAGCCAAGATAGTTGCAGGCATGCAGGTATTTTAATTCCTTGACCCTTATTTCAAAAATCTCATCAGCATGCTTTCTAAGGTTTTCATCATAAGAGTTTGACCATTTTTTAAGAAGGTCAAGCTCCTGATTTATCTCGGAAATTGTCGAGTGTTCAAGAAGGTTCATATTATATATTCTTAAAACACTTTCCTCTTTGCTTGTAATTCTGGAATGTACTGCCGTAAAGCCGAAAATCTTTTTTATTACCGTATAGTTATTGGCAATCTGCTTTTGTCTTGCAGATATCTCTCCCTTTGCGATTAATGAGGACATACTAAGGGTCTCATAATGAATGGGACTTATATTCCCTTTACCCTCATTGCTTTTAAGCATAGTGTTCTTTTTTTGAAAAGTCTCAAAACCGTTAATTTTTCTTCTCCCCCAACATGGTAGTCCAGACAATACCTTGTATTAAATAATAATACATCGCAACAAAATATTTGTCAGCAGATTTTATAGTTTCTTTAAGAATATAAAATCTGTACATTTGAATACTCGTGTAGTATGATTTCTATTGACTATGGAGGATTATTAATATGGGAAATGAGGAAAGAACTTTTGTTGCATTAAAGCCCGACGCTGTCAAAAGAGGGCTTATGGGAGAGATTTTAAAAAGATTTGAAATTAAAGGCTACAAAATTATTGCACTAAAAATGATGAACGTCTCTCTGGAGCGTGCGCAAAAGCATTATGCAGAACATGAAGGTAAACCTTTTTATCAGGGCTTAATAAACTATATCACCTCTGGCCCAATTGTTGCTATGGTGCTTGAGGGGCCAAATGTTGTAGCAGGTGCAAGACATTTAATGGGTGCAACGAACCCCGACAATGCCGACGTGGGTTCAATCCGTGCAGACTTTGCCGCCGTCATGGAATATAACTCGGTTCATGGCTCTGACAGTATCGAGAGCGCAAAGCGTGAAATAGCAAACTTTTTTGATGAAAGTGAGTTTTGCACAAACTGGAAGACCTCTTTTGAAATACTTGCAGGACTGTAGCTGCAATGAACTCCGAACATTTCAGTTATGAACTTCAGGCAGTCTGTCCCAAGACAGGTGCACGTGCAGGGCTTTTAAAAACCCCTCACGGCGAAATCGAAACACCCGTATTTATGCCTGTAGGCACAAACTCTGCAGTTAAAATGCTGACTAATAAAGAAATCCACGATGCAGGGGCACAAATTATTCTTGCAAATTCATATCACCTGTATCTGAAACCCGGTACCGGACTTATCAAAAAAGCAGGCGGTATACATAACTGGATGAATTTTCATAAGCCCATACTTACAGACTCGGGCGGCTTTCAGGTATTTTCACTCGCAAATTTGCGTAAAATAACGGAAGACGGGGTTAATTTCATTGACCCGAAAACAGGCAACAAGCACTTTATATCTCCCGAAATATCGATGCAGATACAAAATGATATAGGGGCGGACATTATAATGGCCTTTGATGAATGTGCACCATATCCTTGTGACTATGAACACGCGAAAAACGCGATGGAGCGCACGCACAGGTGGCTTGAGAGATGCTTTAATGCGCACAAAAACCCTCTTCAGGCGCTTTTTCCCATTGTTCAGGGCGCATTTTTTGATGATTTAAGACAAGAAAGCGCTAGGGTTATTTCGACGTTTGATGCTGTAGGATACGCCATTGGCGGAGTGAGTGTCGGGGAACCTGCGGACGTTAAAAACCACTTTGTTGGGTTGACTGCGCCGCTTTTGCCTCAAAATAAACCTCGATACCTTATGGGTGTAGGCACTCCCGTAGATTTGCTTGAAGGAGTAAAGCGCGGAATAGACATGTTCGACTGCGTACTTCCCACGAGAAATGCAAGGCACGGTTCGTTTTTTACATATGAAGGCAACAAGATAATAAAAAATGCCGAGTTTGAAGAAGATTTTACACCGTTGGACGTCAAATGCAGCTGTTGGACCTGTCAAAACCACACGCGTGCATACATAAGACACCTTTATCGCCAACAAGAAGCCACGGCGGCAACGCTTTTAAGTATACACAATATACATTTTTTAATTAATCTTATGAAAGAAACAAGACAAGCCATTCTAAACGGGGGTTTTGAGGAGTTTTACGGCAAGACACTTGCACCTTGTCAGGCAATATAAAAAGCGTTAACCATAACTATTAGCTCATTACAAAAATTGGACTATTAAACTACTCCATATCAAAGGGGCGGATTTTCAATATTTTCTCTTCAAAGTTTGAGCGGCCCTCCCAGGCTGCAAGCATCATATTGCGATTGGAGCCTCTTTCAAGCCAACGTTCTATCATATGTTCGTCCGTTACACCAAGGCCACCGCTTACCTTTTTTCCTGTTTCAATGGAAATTTCCGCTTCAAGCATAGCAATCTGAACAATAAATTGAGGAATGGGTCCGCGTCTGACAGGGTCAATAACAATGGTTAACCCCTTGTATTTAAAAGGATTAAAGTACACCTTCTCTCTGGGGTCACCCATATACTCATCTATAATAAAATTGCGCAGCGAGTCTTCCAACTGCGCCAGTATGTTGACTTTAGACATATCGCCATATTACATTTTGTTTACAAAATAGTCAAATATGAAGTGAGTTCTTAATAATCCCGTTGACACAAATTTATGTTTGTAGTGAAATTGAGTAACAATAACAATAAATGAGGAAAATATGCCAACAATTAACCAATTAGTACGCAAAGAGCGCAAAAGAATAATCGACAAAACAAAATCGCCCGCACTTATGAGCTGCCCTCAAAGACGCGGCGTTTGTACAAGGGTTTATACAACTACGCCCAAAAAGCCGAACTCTGCTATGAGAAAAGTTGCAAGGGTAAGACTTACAAACGGATTTGAAGTTACAACTTACATTCCCGGTATAGGTCACAACTTGCAAGAGCACAGTGTTGTCCTTATACGTGGCGGAAGAGTTAAGGACCTGCCCGGTGTAAGATATCACGTAGTGCGCGGTACACTTGATACGGCAGGTGTAGCAAACAGGACACAGAGCAGATCAAAATACGGTGCCAAAAGAGCAAAGGCTGCAAAGTAAGACAGCAAAATAAGAACTCAGAAAAACTAAAGATACAATTGAAAGGTTAAATACTAAAAATGTCAAGAAGATCGAAACCACCAAAAAGAATTCCATTGCCCGATCCTGTGTACAGCAACACAGATATAGCAAAGTTTATAAACAGATTGATGAAAAAAGGTAAGAAGTCAATTGCGCAGAAAATATTTTACTCTTCAATGGAACGTGTTGAAGAAAGAGCAAAGCAGCCTGCTCTTGAGATTTTCAAAAAAGCACTTTCAAATGTAACTCCTTTAATTGAAGTTAAAGCCAGACGTATCGGCGGTTCAACATACCAAGTGCCAATCGAAGTTAAGCCCGAAAGAGGTCAAGCTCTTGCTTCTTGTTGGATAATTGACTTTGCAAGAAAAAGAGGCGGAAAGTCAATGGTTGATAAACTTACAAATGAAATCTTAGACGCCTCAAATAATACCGGTGCATCTTGTAAAAAACGTGAAGATACTCACAAGATGGCAGAAGCCAACAAAGCATTTGCCCACTATAGATATTAATTTAATTACGGGTCGCAGCGAGGAATGCTATAACTGAACGCCCACTGCAAAATGCAAAAGCATTTACCCGTGATTGAACCAAAACATTAGTCCTACGTATAGTAGATAATATATTAAGAGAGATAGTATATAAGGGGACCCAGTCGGATATTCTGAACGGGTCTTTTTTGTGTTAGGCTGCATCTATGAACAGAAGCCGCTTTCGTCCGAATATAGATTTTTTACTAACTCAAAAATGCAACTATTGTAATTATGCCTGTCCTTGTTGTACAAAGATAGGCAAGAAAAATGAAGATGCTAAAAACAATGTTGTGAATGCCTTCTTAAAGCTTGCTAAAACACTGGATGAGAGTTGGCAAATTACTTTGCTCGGCGGTGAGCCGCTAATGCACCCGCGATTTATAGAAATAATAGAAAAACTAAGGGGCTTGGGGCTAAGGGTTTTAATAGTCACAAATTTTATGGCACCTATTGAAGAATATAAAAAAATAGTTGATATCCTTGGCGGACATTTAACTGAGCTGACAATAGAATTTCATGCTGACGAAGTAAGGGATACGCATTCGTTTCTTGAAAAAATAAAAGAGCTGGATAACTACAAAAACGAAAATACACACCTCAAAGTAAGTTCTGTGCTCACAGAAGAAAATGCAGAGCAATTAAAAGAGATTGCCAACGGGTTGAATGAGCTCGGAGTGACATTTCAGACAGAGCAGTTGAGGGTAAATAATATGCTTATTGACTACTCTGAAGAAACCATAGCACTTTTTGAAGAATATAGGGCCATAATACCCGACAATATTGACACATACGGAAGCTTGTGTCATTCGGGTAATAAATTTCTCGTTATAGACACTGATGGAATCGCCTACAGGTGCTACTGTTCCAGATACGTTAAGGGACATATAGTGGGAAATATTTTAGACAGAGACTTTGAGCTGTTTGAAAAAGGAAAGGCCTGTCAGTTGAAAGACTGTGTGTGTCCGAAACCTATTGAGTATGGCATGTTGGACAGAAGCAAAAACAGCAACGTAAAAGTCGTGTTCCAAACCCTTGCAAACCTTATAAGCATTCCGAAAATGGTTGTTAAGAATGCCGATATTTCTCTTAAGAAGTATTTTACTTAGTTTTTGGTTTATGATAAATTTGGAATGTCGGGACGAAGCAGGGACCCCATTCAAGCAACAATGCCTGGATAAAGCCTTGTTTAATATGACCAAATGTCATATTAAACCCCTCGGAAATGGGGATGCGCACCGATGATAGTTGAAAATTAAATATAGCGTCGGGACGTAGCGCAGCTTGGTAGCGCACCACCTTGGGGTGGTGGGGGTCGCAGGTTCAAATCCTGTCGTTCCGACCATTTTAAAGCCCTCATACGAGGGTTTTTTGCTACAGGATTTGAATAAGATATTGATTTCGCAAGCTTCGCTCGCTCAGTCCTGTCGTTCCGATTTTGTAAATAAGCATTACTCTTAGCTAATGTACCAATCCCATTCCCGAATGTAAAAAAATGGCTAAAGAAATTTTGAATAATTATTAGTCTTGTTTCTGGGAATTTCTCTCTAATTCTTCACACATTGGGTGGGGAAATAGTGGGGAATTATCCAAAAAAAGAAACAAAAAGGCTTTTAGATTTTCGCCCAAAAGCCTTGTGTTACTTGGTTGCGGAGGCAGGATTTGAACCTACGACCTTCGGGTTATGAGCCCAAGAAAACAAGCCCCCTGATATCCTAAAAACCCTATTAAAGCTAGATTATAGCATTATGAATTAAATACTGTTTATATGAAATATCGTAAAAATGGCGCACAATTGGCACACAGAATATTTATACATTTTGTGAGAAAAATGTGAGAAATTTTTTGTACTCTATGCGAAACACAATTTTTTTTGTGTACTGTGTACCAAGTTTTATGGTATGCAAATTAATTCAACAAAGAAGAAACGCCGCTTCGGGCGTTTCGACGACTCTTTGTTTCGATTTATAATAAGTGATACAAGAGCTAAATATATTAAATCCGGAAGAGGCATAAAGCCCCCGTCAAGCCTCCGTGAGCGAACTAGACGGCGTGTCTTATTTATAATACTTCTTTTTTTCTTGAAATCAATATATCGTAAATTTTGTCAATTTTTTGTTTCACTTCTTTAAAATCTTCTTTCAAATCTTTCATGCTTTCTGCTGTTGCGAATTTATCCTCAACTTCTTTTAATATAGTTTCCTTCATTTCTAAAAGCTGTGCCGGAGTTACAAAAATCCTATTATTAATAAAGAACATAAGCACAACTATTATTGCAGGAGCATATTCGATTATTAATTCCTTATCCATTTATTTTGTCCAGTATATCATTTAACTTAGAACCAAGCATATTTTCAATATTTTTCTGTTTTCTATCGATTGCTATTTCAAAGCGCTTTAGTTCCGTTATTTCTTTTTCTGCTTTTTTTAATCGTTTGCAACCGGCACAGGATTTTGTAACATAAGTTTTGGCTATTTCTTTAATGCAAAAAATCATAAATATTACAAGTAGAAAAAATCCTGCAATTATACAATATCCTTGAGCTTCAGTAAAACCAATATCTTTAATATTGGCATTTATTTCTTGAGTCGAACCTGACTGCATTACATTTTCAAAATTTTGTATATTCGTCATCGGCTCGTTACCCTTGTAGATACTGATTTATAATACGTTTTATCAGCATTTAACTTTACTCTAAGAATAGAAGCATTAATACTACTTCCTTTTTTCTTGCGGGGTTTTTTATCTTTTGCGCCTTTGGTTCTGGCCATATTCGTATTATAATCTATTTTATATCGTTTAGATATATTTGATGAAATATTTTACAAAACTTCATGTCTTAATAATTATATATCGGCCCCAAACTCTAAAGCGTGTTTTGTAGCATATTCGTGGTCGTGCTCAAGCTCTATTATTGCCATTTTGACATAATCAGCATCTTCAAGATTTAATTCTTTGTGATAAAAAGATTTCTTCATTTGTGTGACAAAACTGACATCATAAATATTAAATTGTTCATCCTCAATGTTGATTTTATTTTCTTCTAAAGTTTCTTCGAGTTCTTCAATAGTCAAAGCCGGATATAATGTCTTATGTTTGCCTAAAGCCGACAAAGCAAGTTTTAAAGTTCTCTCGCAAAGATGATGACCGTATAAAACCTTTTCCATATCAGAAATAGCACCGTCAGGGTCTTTATGAAATTGCATCCAGTCCCATTTGTCGTGCAGTTCTTGATGTTCGTGCGACTCTTTTAAAAGTTCGGCGAATTTTTCTTTCTTCTCGTGCATATTTACATTCTCCTAGGAGGAGTAACTCCAGACGTTGTATGTGAATCATCATGCTCATGGTCGTGGCTTGGCTTATAGTCTTCATCTAGATACATCTCAATTTCGTGTAGGTCCTTAAATGATTCTTCAATTAGATGTAGGCATTCTCTGACTTCATTTAGCGCACTCTTAATCGCTTTTGGACAATCAAGTCTGGTGTGTTCTTTTGTATAGTCTTCAACACAATCTAAAGCATGTTCTAAGAATCCTCTTGTATGTTCCATTTTCATTTTAAAATTCCCTTTCCAGTATCATCCATTTATTAAGTTCACAGTCCGCATTTGCATCTGATGCCGCAAGTCTTAAAAAACATCCACAAGCCTTACATTTTTCATATGGAGGATTTCCGCTAATTTTTTTGCAATTTTTGCAAATTGTTAGACGCTGTAAGTATTTGTCTAGACTTGTCCAACCTAAGTTTACAGGTTGTTTCCAAAATGGAAATAACCGCTGTGCCAATATTTTAAGCTCTTGTCGTGCGACAAGCCAAAAGAACTTAAATACACTATATGTTTCATTGGGCTTCTTCTTGTTTCTCATCTTCAATACCTTCGCCACAAACTTGGCATTTGCAGCTTTCGCAACTATCGGGGCATTTACACCAATCACACATTTTGTTTATCCTCATTAATATTTTTTTCATTTTTTTCCATAATATCTTTGAAAATATCAGCAAATGGCAACATGGCTTCTTTCAACTGCGCTGATTTGTCTTCGCCGTAAACTTTTTTAACACAAAATTCAAAAAGTTCTTTATCCTGAGCAACTCCACAAATTTTAGCCTGTTCAATTAGACTTATAACTTGTAATTCTCTTGAATTTTCTCCGTACAGAGGTGGATTCATATACATAGTATTTCCTTTCATTTTGGGGTGAGGAGGGATAAAAGTATACTACTCTCATCCCAACCGCCTAAACCCCACCCTGCCTTATTGGCAAAGTTTAGTAGTTTTTACCTAATCCAAGCAACGCAATTGCATGCGGTATGCCGTTATGCTCATGCCTGCCATCACATGGTTCACACGGATTTTTTCCACATTTTGATACTTTGTTTTTGCAACATTTTACAAAACGTCCGCTGTCATTGTAGAACATCTTAGTAGTCAGTTCGTCACATTGTCTGTCTACTTTGAAGTCACCAACTGTTACATAATTACCATCTTTCTGCCTTACAATCTCACGAATTTGAATTTTACCACAGGATTTCTCTACTTCCTCTTCAAATTCACACCATGATTTGTAAACTAATCCTTTGAAGATAGGAGCTTTAGGATTTTCAAACACCAATTTCATATTTGTTCTAATTGGTGAAGGTATCCCCTCGGCTATATCAGATGGGATTCTGACAATAGTATTTGTGTCTTCATTGAGATTCTCAGTAAAAACTTCCAAGTTAACAAAGGCTATTCCCTTTTCACACTTGGTAGCAACTACTTCTACCGCAACAACTTTTAAGAATTTAGTTTCTTCTTTTGGACTACATTTTTCCATTTTTTATTTTTCCTTTCGTCAAATACCTCGGCGGTTTTGACGGTTTTTAAAGGGGCGAATTAACGCCCCAAAGTTCATTTTAGCCCTTTGGCTTTTTCGCGATACTATTCCTTGCATTTGCCTAAATGACCGCCTAAAAGAAGAGCCATAACAAGGTCATTGCTGCCTTTGCCTTTGTCACTATCAAACATCTTCATAGCAAGCATTTTGTCAAAGTCTGAATTGTTTTTGTCACCGTAGCCTCTTTGATAATCGCTGTCGTGTTTACGTTGCCACGCAATCAAAATGACAAACAAAAATACGATTAAAATCCCAAAGAATATTATACCGTAAAGCAATTTGTTGTCTGAGCTGTCTTGATGTTTCCCTCCGCCCTCTACAACAATAGTGTCGTGAGTACGGCCATCATGAGTGTAACTTCTCATTTTCAATTTTTCCTTTCGTTAAAAACTAAAACTTGGCGGTTTTTGTCTGTAACGCTGACCCGTATTGTTTAAAAGCTCATTGGCTTTTATAATATTTTTTGGAATGTCCATAATAAAGGACATTGGATTATCTTGTGCATTTTGTACTGCCCGCATGAACGCATCCGCCTCATCTTGGGTCAAAAGCTTCTCTTGTATAGCTTTTGAATTCAAAATGATTGCTGCTTCTTGAATACTTTGACACGCTTTAAGCATAGGTATAATAGACCATGCAGGAGCTTGTAACTCTTTCGGCAGGCGAGAAATAAACATTTTGACAATATCGTCATTTTTTAAAAGCTCAACTGCGTTAAATTTACTAAGTTGCTGTAAACCTATATTCATTAGTTGTTTTAACATCCATTTTCCTTTATATTGTCTTTATAAAGTTCGTATAAAAAGCGCAACGCTTCAAGCTGCGCGGGTTTGGAGTTAGAGGTTTCTAGAATATCAGTAACTTTTTTTATAAAAAAATCAATTGTCAAGTTTTGATTTTCAGACATCTTAATTTTCTCCGTTTATATTTTCATATTAACAAATTATTCAAGCTAAAATTACCAAAAAAATACCCCGATTAATTAAATGGGGTAAGTAGTATATTTATTGGGATTATATTTTATTTTCTTTGCTATGAAGCCAAAATTCAACTTTAGCAAGCACTTTGTTCAATCTTTTATGATAAGCGTTATTTCTAACAAACAAAACAAATTCGCATAGATTCTCCTTTAATTTCTTTTTTATGTATTTATTTTCAAAAAGCAGTTTTTCATCTTCGCTAAAATTACATTCATTAAGAATGTCATGCAATATGCCAAAACAGGCATTTTCAAGATATTTACGCGCTCTTTTGTAATTAGACATTTTTATTTTTTATTTTTCTTATCAAATGGAGGTACCGTAGGCGGGAGCTTTATTGGTGATGGCGGCATCGGATATATTTTCATTAAAACCTTCTTTCCATGGCTTCATACACAAAATCCCACATATCAATCTCTATAAGCTCGGCACCACAGCAGCATCCTGAAGTTTTCCAACATTTTGAGCAAAAAGTAACTTTCATGGCATAAATACCTCAAGTTTATTACTAGATGTTTGAAAGGCATCTGCATGTATGTAATTTTGCTTCACTGTAACGTTCTTGTCTTCAAGTCTGCGGATGGTTTTTAATTTTCCCGCAACAATCAAACTTTTTACAAATTCCCAAAATTTTCCTGTATCAGATGCATTTTTTGTATGTAAATCTACTGCTTTTGCAAGACAATGAGCACTGCAATATACACTCTTTTTTTCTTTAACTATAGGGTCTTGATTAGAGCGCAAGCCGCATTGAGTTAAGCCTGCGTTCCAATTGTTAATTGTCAAGGGGGCATTAGCCTTACCCACAACCTTTTCCCATTCATCCCTTATAAAATCAAGGTCACGCAAGAAATCAGCATCAAAAAAACGCCAGGCAAATTCTCCGAAAGTATTAAAAACGATGGGACTCACAAGCTCCTTAATTGTGAAATATCTGCATTTATACATTGCTTCCTACCTTATTGTTTAAAATCTCGGCTACCTCAACCAAGCTTTTTCCTATTGCCTCTATAGTTGCAATACCTAATTTCAATCCCTCGAGATGTGCAGCCTTTTTAATTGGGTCAAGTGTTGCCTCCCATTTTTCAAATAACTCGAAAAGTTTTTCCACAATGTAATTTTTTTGAACGTCGAAAAATTCGTACATTTTGCGAATTGCAGCAGGTATTACTTTGCTTTCAATCATTTTTTGAATAAATGGCCAAGCCCAAGTTACAGCTTTCGTTAAAATTGTCTTCCAGTTCATAATTTTTCTCCTTTTCTAATCTAATTTTTATATTGTTCTGCAGCCCAAATTGTTTGAAATTCTATGTAAAACTTCATAAATTCGGCTAATGTCATAGGTTCGGGATTGTAACTGTTTGCTATTAACCACTCCTCTGTGCATTGTTTGGGGTCGCTAAAATCCGGTTCGGGATAGAAAATTACAAGGCTTGCAATCTGCTCGGTTAAACTCCCCTTGGCATTAACCATATTAAAAATAACATTCATAGATTCTACAGCATTAGAGTAGCCTTTTGGCTGTTTTCGATACAGTCCGAGAGATGTTTTTATAAATTCGGCCTTTATTCGGTCTCTATGTTCTTGCTCTTGCTTCTCTTTGTACTCGTCCGTGTCTGAAATATCTATTAAAATCCCATCTACGGGCTTATACTTATATTCGTCAAAAGTCGCTACAGTTACACCTGTAAGCTCTTTTGCCTCATCTTTGAAGTAAAGAGCCTCTCTTTTGTCAGACCATTCGTTTAATTCGCCGTTTTTTATTACATAAAACATCTATGCCTCTCCTTTCAAGGGGATAAAAGTAATTGACCCACTAGTGCCTCCGCTACCTTGATATGCTTGTCCCTTACCTATGCGAACCATACTGTGAAGGCCGATAGCAACCGAGGTTGAGGTTTGGGTACTAAATGCTAAACCTGCAATATACATTGTGCCTACAGAAGATGAACTTGCTGTAACATACCAACGTATATAACCTTCTGTACTGGCTATATGGGGGGCACTCCAAGCTTTAGATGCCGCAAGTGCAAAGTCCGGTGCACCTGATTCATTAATACTTCGTGCTAAAGGTGCACCGATAGCTACTTCTGTTTGAGTGTTTACGTTGTACCCGTTTTGATTAAGCGGGAAAGTCTCAACAGTAGTGATAAGTCCGTCTTGCATTGTTGCAGAGCCAACGGGTGCACCTTCATAGCCGCCTTGCCACTCACCATCTATGTACCTAAAAGCATCCTGCAGCATCCAGTTATAATAAATGTCGCCTTCGCTTGGGTATTTTGGATGTACGGGAGATGGCGGAAGCACATTACCTATAATCTCTGTCTCCTGTGGTGTTACTGCAATTTTGTATGTACCATTTGCCATATCTTTTAAATCAATGGGAATTAAAAAACTATGCGTAAACGTTCTACCGCCAGCCGATGTAGCTTTTATGGATTCTTCTTCGCTAACCTTAAATGCTACAGTTGTGCCCGTGACCTCCGCCATCTCTTCAAAAAATAAATTCAATGCGCCTAGTGCATGCGGTAAGGCTCCAGTAGCAGCGGATGCTGCAGCTATATTAAATCTATAGGCCAAGTATTCTTGGTTCAGGTTCAATGTTTCGTTTATGTGGTCTGCATTAGGTAGGCTCGACATTATATATGTCCAGTTTGTGCCATCCGTTGACACTTCCAGACTAGCGAGATATGAGGCCCAAGATGTACCGCTAACACCACCCTGCATAACAGTAAAAGCGGTAGCCTTTACGGGTTTGCTGAAGGTAGTCATAATACTGTAATATCTGGTAGCGAGTGGCACAGAATAGCCGTTAGATAAAGCGGTGTTGCGCCCGATTATACTATAAGCACCCGATGGGCTTATTGTAATTCCGTCTTTTCCCGCAGTTGCTTCGGCAGCGGATGCAAAAGTAGGCAGTTGTTTTATTACAAGAGTTGGTTCTGTAAGCAGATATAGTACATCTGGTTGCCCTGTCGCTGGGTCTATGTTAGTAGAGTTGGCTGCAAAACGAGTTGTTCCCGATACCCTGATTAATTCTTGTCTAATTTTATCAGGAGTCATAAATTCGACACGTCTGTCAAATATATCTGTTTGCGATATATTCAATGTTCCGCTTCTAATTCTTATTTGAGCAAGCAAAAAATCATAAATACCTAGATTCTCTTTTGACAATTGAGGAAATTGTCCGTTTTTACCCTTTAAAATAACAACATCCGCACGTCTTTGGAGCATATCGCGCCTAATTACAACATAATCAAATCTATCTTCTGTTTCTGCTTCATCAACATATAAATTTATAGCTTCTCTTGAAAATATTCCGGAGCCATTAACTATAGCTGAAAAAGGTAAAACCCTGATATTATAGCCGCTTACCCATTTTACAGCTCCATCAGCATTTGACCAGTCCGAAGTTGTGCGGAAAATTCCATCTTCACTATTTAATGCGTGATACTCCGTTATTGTTTGCGCCGAAAATCCTATATCAAAAATGCCTTCTTCAATTTCAGCACTTGCCGCTGGTATCATTATTACATTTCCTATTTTTTCATCCACTTTCTAACCTCCTATTTGTAAAGCAAGCATATCAAGCGCTTCAATCTTGTCGCCAATAGTTATATCACGCTGATATGTATCTTCCCAAGTTTCTTTTATCGAAGTGCAGGGCTGCACATTTACAAAATCAAGATAACGGCTACGTCCCGCTACTTTTTCGCCGAGCTCAATATTTACGCTGTCAATGGGTATTAAATTATAAAAATTGTCACCTTTTCTTTTTGCAAGCTCGATTTTGCCCCAATTTCTCAATAATTCCTGATATTCTTCTGTTGTCATATCTCTTTTGCGGGTAGAATTTTTTAAAGATATTTCAAAACGCTCCTGGCCCTCACTCTCATCAATAATTACTGTTATATCTTCATCTCCAACAACTCTTAAATAATTATAATATTTTGTTGTATCGGAGCCGTATTCTATATTCTCAATATTTGTAAGTTCATCCGATAAAAGTTGTATGCGTTCAGGTTCAAAGGGTTCAATAGCTTTAAAATAAACTTTCTTTGTGCTATCGTCAAAAATAGTTGTAAAGCCTATCTCATATGCTTCTGCAATACCCTTTATAGATTTAAATACGTTTCCATCTAAATTTGTAAAAGCTACAATCTGTATACCTATATCATTTTTTATCGGGTCTGCTACAAGCCATTCATAAGGTCTGTTTTCATTTATTAGATTACACATAACAACGCCCACAGAGCCATTTAAACCAGTATTTGGTGTAAATTCCTGCTCTCGTGTCATTCTTTTTTCAAGCAAGCCTTCGATACTTATTCCTGAAATTTCTATATTCGCATTTTCAAGATTAAAATGTCTTTTTTGAATATATCCAATTTTCATATTATCGCCACGGACTATGTATAATATTCTTTTGTCCATAACAATGTTGTAATGTGCTACATCTTCATCGATTACGGGGATATTTAGAGCAAAAGTATCTTTATCATAAAATTTTTGTTCCCATTCAAAACCTTTAAAATTAAAGCTGTATTGGCTATTTGGCTTACTGCCTTGCTCAATAATGCCCATAATGTTAAAATCTTTATCATAAAATTTAAGCCTCATATCGCAGCCACCTTGCCCTTAAATGAAATTGTTACTCTTGCGTTACTGCTTCCTTCTTTAGCGGCAAATAAAAGCATATTGGTACCGCTTAGAATCTGTATCATTGAGCTTTGAAATGTTATATAGCGTAAAACATCTTTGCCATTTATGCTTGCTTCAATCTCGCCTATTTGAGTATTTATAAACATGGTATCTTGAGGCATTAGCGTGACATCAAATTCAATAAATCTATTTGTTGTTAAATTAATAATTTTAGGATTTACAACAATTGCAAAAGCCTCTATTTTAATTTGTACACCATTTGAGACAGCAGAAGGATTAACAACTTCTCTCTCTCTTTCTGATAAAACTTCAGAGTAGATAAAAGGTTCCTCAAATGGCATATATGGTAATTTTAAGAGTTCTTCGGTTTTAAAATATCTGAAATTCGCACTTTCCGTGTAACCTATAGAGCTGCTATAAATATTTTCGGTATATAAATACGGGTCTGCGAAATAAAGTTGAATATTAACGCCTGAGGAGCTGTATAAATTGGCATTATGGTCTTCATAACTATAAGGCTCTGCGAGTTGGCAACGTCCGTAATAATTGCGGTTATCATATAAAACTCTAAATTGATATGTTTCAAAATGCTGTAAAAAATCTGTTAAAAATTCACGTTGTCTGGCATCCTTCCATTCTGTAGTAAATTCTATAATTCTGTTAGGGATTTTATTTCCTATAAATATTTCACCATCCATTAAAGCATTTGTAGTTGTTGTTCTTGAGATTTCAGTTAAACCCAGACCAGTTAAAGTATGTGCAATAAAATATTCACCCTCACCAAATCCAACCTCACGGCCTTTAGAATCTGTCAGATAAATTATCGTATTTTGTATTATTCTTTGCTCATTCATTACACAAGCCCCGCCACACGTCTGCCGAATTTATAAGCCTCATGGCGGGCTTGTGTCCATGTTGGTACTTCTTTGGCTGTTAAGGTAAGTGAGGCATGAACAACACGGCTATTATCTTGGGATATATTTTGACCTTGCGCCGCAAGTGCATTTTGTAAATGCCAACCTTGATTTTCCATTTTGGCAAGCAATTCAGTTTCCTTTAAAGATAAAACACGTTCACCCTCCGTAAGCCAAGCAAGAGTTTTGTCTTTTGGGTTGGGCGAGGGTGGTACATTATAACCATTTTGGGCATTTGCTTTTGGAACAATGCCTCCGGTATAAAAACTCGGAATTTCAGGAAGTGGTGCTGCATTAATTGCAGCTACCTGTATAGCGCCCATTGCCGCCACAATAGCAGCAGTAGCAAAATCTAATTTAGAAATAGCTTTCGTAATGGCTACAGCAGTATTCATAATTGCTTGCATTATATTTAATTTTTTTTCAAATATGGCATTTTTTCGCTGTAATTGGGCTGAACGTGTTGCAAATTCCTTTTCAAGACGTTCTTTTTCAGCTAATGCGTCAGCCTCAGCCTGTGAACGCGCATCAAGAAGTTCCTGTCTGCGTATCTCTTCTTCTTCCGCTATTGCCATTCTTTGATTGTAGGCTTCTTCCGCTGCGAGCCTGCGCTCTTCTAGCGCTTCCCATTCTTCTAATGTTGCATGGTCTTGTTTTTCCTGTTCAATTTCGCGCAAAGCATCAGCGTAATTTTGCGCTATTTCAGTTTTCTTTTTTTCAATATTTTCAAATTCAGCTAAAGCTTCATCATAGCTTGCAAGCTGAGCTTTTAAGGCATTATCTATAGCTGTTTGTTGAGCTTTTAAAGTTGACTTCATAATTTGCACTTGTGCATCAGTGTAATTTTTCATATAACTTATTAAATTGTCGAAAATATTTGATAAACTTTGAACAACATATTCAGCCCATTCCTGCCAAGTCTTTTTATTTTCTTCTAAAATTTCTTTAATGCGCTTCATTGTTGTCTGTATTTGGCTGAAAGTTTCATCACTAACTTGGCCTGTAAGCTTAATTTCTTCTTCAGCCATTTCTTCAAGTATTTTTAACCTGTCCTGCTGATATTTAAGTTCAGCCTGCTTTAATTCCTCACGCTTCTTTTTTTCATCTTTTATTATTTGATTAATATAGATAACTCGTATATCATAATCATCTTCTAAGCCTCGGAGTTCGGCTGCTCTTAATTCTCTGTTTATTTCAACAAGCTCATCAGCTGCTGCCCTGCTTAATGCTATTGTCTGCTCGCTTATTTGACCTCTTTTTTTAATTTCTTCCGCGCCTTGATTTTCAAGCAAGCCTAGTAATTTTGTTAAATAATCTTTGCGAATGTTTAAAAGTTCATTGCCAAGTTTTTGCTCATCAGTAATTGTTTTTTTGGCAATTTCAACACGCGCCTGATATTCGGCTAGTAATTTAACGAATGGGTCTTCCTTTTCTTTTTTTTCTTTTTCGCCTGTGTATCTTAAATTTGCTAAGTAATCGTCATTTATTGTAGCTACAGCCTTATTACGTTTTTTTAATTCCGCTAATAATTTATCTCTATTTTTTTTAGCTTCCGCTAATCTTTTATCATTTATGGCCCGTTCTTTATTGTAAAAATCCTCACTATATCCACCTGCTTCCGCTCCATATTTTTTAATAGCCTGCAAAGAAGCATTAAAGGCAAATCCCAAAGCTCCGGGCAGAAATTTCATTACCTCAAGTATTTTCTGAATATCTGCTATATGGGAGTGTATAAGCTGTTTAGCCGATATAATAAAATTTTTCCATGCAACTTTTATAGCTTCAATAGAATATGTGGCTTGAATTTTTAAATATTCCCAATTTTGTACAACCGCTACAAGTGCGGTAACAATCGCACCCAAAGCAATGGGTATCCATCCAATACCACTAGCTACCATCGCTGCGGTTAATGCTCCCCAAGCTGCTGCCCAAGATGCTGTAACTCCTGTAGCCACTAAAGCAGCCGCAATGTATGCCCCTATACCTACAACCAAACCAGCGAGCAAAGGCACTAATGCGGGTAGCCATTTTTCAGCTATTGGTTTTATCGCATTTGCAAATTTAGCCATACCTTCGGCTATTTTCTGAATAGTAGGTAGAAGAGGCGTCATAACAGAAATCATTAATGCCTGCCCTGACCTTTTCATCTGGTCTAATGCATCATGAACTGCTGCACCTTGTTTTACTACATCATCTTCAAAAACAAGTCCTAAATCGTGTGCCTTTTGCCTTAAATCTTCAAGCGAATTTACACCGCTATTTATTAATGGATTTAATTCCGCTGCTGAGCGCCCGAACAATTCAAAAGCTGCTTTAGAACGTCCTACACCCGCTTCAAAACCTTGTAATGATTTTATTGACTCAAAGAATAATTCTTCTTGAGTTTTCATTTCACCGCTTGAATTTTTTACAGATATTCCAAGAGCTTTAAAGGCATCGCCGTTTTTAGCTGCTTGAACCGTTAGGGTTCGCATTGCCATTCCAAGACCATCCACACTGGTCCCTGTTTGCGAGGCTATGAAATCAAGTTCTTGGAATGTTTGAATAGATAGATTGAGTTTTTGGCTGCTTTTATCGATTCTATCAAGGGCATTTGATGTGCCGATTGCCATTGCTGTAAATGCCGCGGTGATAGCTGTTATGGCAATCACTGTTTTTTTAGATAAATCGCCTAAGTCTTTTAGCTCCCGCTTGAGTTTACGCAGCATATCCTCATTAAACTTTACACGGATTTCTTTTTCTTTGGTTAAATCTTTGAGCTGTTTATCTATTTCATTTATTTCTTGCTTATTGGCCGTTATTTTTAATTCTTTTTCTTTGGTTAAATCTTTTAACTGATTTTCTATATCGGGCAAGTCGGGCAAATGCATTTTAATTATTGTTTCTTTATCCTCAGTTAGACTTGCTATGATGCCATTTACTGCTGCTATAGCTTCAGGGTCAGCTTTTGCCTCGATAAGCATATCTCTTGTTTTGGTATGCTTATCAATTTCTTGCTCAACGCTCTTAATGGATGGAGAATCAAGCACAGTCTTTAATATAATTTCCTTGCGCTCGGTTAATTTGCTTATCTCTTTATCGAGTTTATCTAATTCTTTTTTATCTGCTTTTATTTTTATTTCCCTTGTGGCAGATAATTTTTCAAGCTCTTTATCAATGGCTGCAATAGAGGCTTTAACCTCTGTAATATTCTTAATAGTAGGCTTTATCTCAGCTTTTTTATTGAAATTCTCTATTATGGGCTTTGTTGCAGAGAGAGCATCTTCAAAGCTTTGAGTCACATCTTTTTTAAGTGCAGCGGTATCAATGCCGGCCTTGATTAAAAACATTTCCTCAGCCATTTAGCCTCCGACTTCTTTTCAAAAATTCAGATTCTTCGGGCTGTGTTTGTTTTTTGGGATTTAAACTAACAATTTCTTTCATTTTAATAATGTGGGCCCTTTGTTTTTTGTCATAATCGGTTTTGTTCGGCATGTCTTTGATATCAACGCTTCGATAATACATATAAAAATCTTTTAATTGGTTGCCGCTGGGCAAATTGTTTAAAAGCGCTGAGAAATGCCACCAGTGCATTGTGTCAATGAGATATTTATCTTCTTTTATCTCTAAAAGATTGATGTTATAAACTTGCTGAAAAGCTGCTATGATGGCGGGCAGGTCTTTGTTGTAATCAAGTATTTTTTCTTGTTTTTTCTTGGCTTGTGGATATTTTTCCGGCTCAACTCCGCAAGTCTGGAAATAAAACACTTTTTCATATATTTTGGTTAGGATTTCAGGTGTCAAGTCCTCAAAACCGCACTCAACACCATTCTTACGAACGCTTTTAACAGCGTAAGTCATAAAATTTGAAGTATCGGGCGTTTTCTCTTGAATAGTTGCAAATTTCATCCAAAAACTGGCCGCTGTTTTTAATTTAACGATATAGCCCGATACTTCAAATTTAGTTGGTAGATAACTTTGCAGCTTCATTTTTCGCCTGAATGTCAATAAGTAATTGCATACTTTCAAGGGGTGTCATATTCTCAATGATTTCTTTGACTTCATTTTCAAAAACTTCATTACCTACAAGGATTTTAACCAAAGACATTAAAGCGGTTATGATATCATACATTAAATCAAAATCCATTTCGTTTTTCAGGCGCTTTTGAAGACCTCCGACAAGTAAAATAGTTTTGTTATCTATATTATTTAGGTCAGCTTTGATATCATAGGTTTTGCCGTTTATAGTGATTGTCTTTAAATCAGGTTGTATTTGTTCGTTCATTAAATCCCCCTTATGGCTCTATTTCTTCTTCTGTTGTGGTTTCTGCGATTGCTAAAGGCGCATAAGTTACGCCTGTTGCCCAAGTTGTAACTTTTGTAAAAGCTGTACCTTGCCATACATCAGTTTCAGGGTCGTGATTGCCAGTAATTGTCATATATCCTGCTTCAATCGTTCCTGTTGTTGCAATTTCCATAGTAAAATGAACAACTTCTTGGCCTGCACCGCCAAACGCGCTAGTATTAGCTTTTGCATTACCTCTATTGGCAAATATAGCATTAGAAACTTTTGTGCCACCTTTAATAACATCCCTATGCGCGTGAACAAGTAAGAATTGATATTCTTTGTTTACATTACCTGTCAGCGCGTCAGTTTCAAGCTGTGCATAAGCTTTATTGCCCGGAATAATTCTATATTCCAGTGGAATTGTCCATCCGCCCGCCGTATTTGTTACAATGGGTTTTGATTGTGCGATTGTAGGCGTTGATGTACTTTCTACTGCTATTGCAATATCCTGCGATTCTACGTTATCGCCTAAATAATCATAAGTTTGACCATCATCAAAACTCATGTAAAGTCTTAACTCTTCCCTTTTATACATGGGATTTGCGTTAGTTTCTGCGGGGTTGAATTTTTCTTGCACTGTTGATAATTTTGCTTTTGCCATTTTGTTTTATCCTTTCGTCTTTATATTAAATGTCAAATCGAATACATAGCCAGTATAATTGTTTTCCGCAAAGTTCAATGTGCTTGAGCCTGCGGGGATTATACCCTCAAGTGTTTCACCGTTTTTAAAATCAGGCTTTATGCCTTTTTTATTGAGTTCAAGTAATTTATCACTCAAAAGCTCCAAATAACTTGAATAGTCAATCATTGAGTCGTTATCTCGATTTCTCTCTTGAGTAGATACGAGAGAGATTTTAAAAGCAAATATCTTGGAGCCATCGATATATGCTTTTAAAACTTGGGGAGATGGGAGTTTTGTGAGTTTTATACCAGTCCATTCGGCTCCTGTATTGTCGTCTGAAAGCTCTATTTTAATATCCTTGCTTGTGGGTATATCGGCAGCAACTTCATTTAGAGCTTTTTGTATATAGTCTTTTATTGATTTATAACGTGCTGTTCTCATGCTCTTTTAACCTCCAGCCCTTGGCTTTTGAGGCTTGCTATTACCGCATTGACAATGACATCCTCATATGTAATTGCGCCATGTTCTGTCCAACGGGTACGGGCATTTGAATTAAAGTCTAAAGTATGATTTTTAATAACGTGAGTGCCATCTTTTCTCTGCCCGTACCATTGATAGCCTGCATAATCATCTTCAAGATTATAGCCCCATCCATCCCGTACGCCGTTTGTTTCTGTATAAACAATACTGTTTAGTAAATCCTTTGATTTCCAAGGCGTATAGACATCTGCGGCTTTTCTGCATTCAACTACTAATACCTCAGAGGCATTTTTAAGGGCTTTCTCCAGAGCTTCTTGAAATTTTGCAAGAGCTTTTTCGTTAAATTCGATGCTTACCTCTATCGCGCCCATTTACCCTCCTATCTGAATATTGCCAACCTCATCTGCAAAAGTTTCATCAACCATCTTTGAAGTATAGAGCTCCAACCCTTTTTCTTTAAACTTTGAAGCTGTAAGCTCAACAGCGGTTACATTTAAAGGGTATTCACCTTTGATTAATGACATATTGCCCGATAATGTGAAATATTCATTTTGCCTCTGCTCATCGTTTAGGAGATTATATTTCAAGCTGTCAATGTACTGTTTTTGGGGTTCGGAGTTTACAATGTCATAGATGATATTAAAACCAACATTCGCCATTGTGCCAGTGATTCTAAAGTTGTGCGCTTTTTTATCATTGAAATTCACGCATTTTATAACACAGGGATAGAAGATTTTGCCGTCAACCGATGGGTTAAAAACTGTTATAGTATCAGGCAAAAATCTTTTATCTGTTGGTTTTAACATCTCTGTTTCACTCTCAATGGATATATCAGGGATAATGCCAAATCGCTTATATTGACTTTGTTTTTACCGCTTACAGAAAAACTGGTAACAACTCCATTTATATTTTGGCTTGATAGATTGCCCTCATTTACTCCGTTTATTCCAAAATGGTTAATTTGCACAGCTAAAGCCCTGTTGTATAGCTCTTTGCCCTTTTCGCTTAATTCTTCATAGTCATAAGCGATTGAGCCGTTAATAACTATCTCAGCTTGCAATAATAACTCGGGAAATTGCTCCTCTGTTATTTTGCTTGAGGGGAATGATTCTTTAAACTGTGCAAAGTCCATTATGTGCCTTTTTTACTTTTTATTTCTACGACATCGTCACTTTTTTTGGGTTTAGGCGTGTCGACTGGTCTATCAACTACTTCAAAGCCCAATTTCTCATATCTGTCTACTTCTTTTTTGTCAATATATTTGCCGATGCCGTTGCTTCTCACATATACTTTTGCCATATACACCTACGCTTTCTTATGGACAAACACACCCTTGCGTTTGTTATTGGGTACAATCAAGTCATGGTATATACGATAATCAACCCTTGTGGCGTCAAGCTGCTGGTTTTCATTAGGGAAGAAAATTCTGCTTGCAGTGTGACGTGTAATCGTATTTACGGACCCTTTGTAAACAATTAAGAAGTTAAGCGGCTTGGCGTCTGGCGATGGGATAACTCCACCTTCTTCTTCATCATCCACACCGTTTAAGGTATCAAATTTGTCATAGAATAAATCGCTTGATACTTCGATTATCGGCATACCGTTTAAATCCATAACCCTTGTATCAATAGATTGTGCAGGGGTTAAAGTCCTACGTAAATTTACGCCTGTTGCAGTATCCAGCATTTCAGCGGCTTCGGTTGACAGATAAAGTATTCTGCCATCTTTTGGCACTTTGGCATCGTTTAATTTTCTTTCAGCATTTCTGATTTTTTCAACAATATTAGATGATGATAATGCTGATGCATCGTCTAAGCCTGCCCTATCTGCCATGGTTGCAAACCTCAGAGCATCGATTTCAGGTACCACATACTCTGCCACAAGGTCAGCCAGCATACTGCCGCCGATAACTGACAAACTCTCCCAGTCGTCCATAACATCAAGGCTGAATGTTCTGCCGCGGTCAAATCTTATTGTATAAGGCACCCATTTAGCCTCAATAGTACCTTGCTTGAAACCAGTTGAGCGGCTGTAATCACCAAGGCCCTGTAAAGTTCTTTCCATAATTTTTACAACTTCGGCTTGGTCTGTGTCTTGAATATAACGTTTTTCGACTTCAAGAGGGGCTGTTAACGAACTTTGCATAAAGGCTTTATCTACAATAGCTTTATACAGTTGTGCCAATTCAATTTTATTTACTACTGCCATTTTTTCTCCTATTTTTAATCATTCTTTAGCCCTACTTTTGTATAATCGAAATTTTTAACGGGGTCATTGCTTGCTGGGTTGCCAGGTACGTGCGTACCTTTTGGCTCCTCCGATTTGAACAAAAACGGGCGTTGTGTCTGTAACTCCTTGATATGGTCGGATATGCCTACCACATCGCCATTGTCTTTTAATTCGATTTTGTCCATAACATCTTTTAAAGCTGATATTGTTAAATCTGCATCATGTGCGCCTGCTTGAATGAGTTTCATTTTAACTGCGGTTGCTTTTTTGTCTAAAAGGGTTTGATTTTCAAGTTCTGAAAGTTTATTTTTGTGGTCATCTTCAAGACTTTTTATTTTTGTTTGCAAATCCTCAATTGTTTTGCCACTTTCGCCGGCCTTTTTGATTTCATCCGCCTGTTGCTCACTTAGTTTTTTGATTTCATCTGATTTTGTTTCAAGGGCATTATATTTTTCTTGTGAAACATATCCGCCATCTTTTAAATCAACGAACTTTGCGCCTTTAATCGCTTCGTCAAAAGCCTTGTGTGCTTCTTCGGGCAATTTAGCCTTAATTTCTGCTATGTCCATAAATCCTCCGTTTAAAGGCTCGTCAGCCGCTTACGCTTATAGCCCCGTCGGGCATTTGCGTTTATAGCTTCGCCAAGCAAATGTAAATTTTCTATGAGAGCAATCTATATCTATGATTATATCCTATTTTATATCGATTCGATATATATAACAAAAAGTTTTACATTTCTTCATGTTAAACCTGCTCCCTGGCATATTGCCTTGTCAAGCCTGTATCTTTGATATGTTTTCTCATTTCTGCTTGCCATTCCTTGACCTTTGCATCAGCCCTTGAACTATCAACACCTAAAGCGCTATTAACTTCGCTTTCGAGCTTCCATTTGCGTATGTTAGATTCAATGGCTCGCTGTCTCTGCATATCCGCATACTTTTTATTATTTTCCTTTGTTGGTTTCGGAAAAAATCTTTGAGTTGAAACGCCATCAATAAATGGATAAAATGTATGTCGGCAGTTAACACCACAAAGCCCTGCAACATCGCCATAATCTGTAGCATCCACAAGCTCAGCAAAACTTTTAAATATTTTGCCTTGCCAGGGTTCATGTTCAGGTCGTGCGCCCCAATGCGAGGAAGTTTCCCACCATTTTTTATCCTCGTCAATGTCAAGGTCATCCATAAGTTCAATCTGCTGCTGTGCGCTTGCAATTGATACTTGCGAAACTAAATGACGGCGGACATATGCGACATTGTCGTGAATTTTTGCGCCACTTGGCAATCTAATCGTCGTTCTGGTATCTCTTATCTGTCGGGCAATGTCAGCTGTGATTTTCTCCATAGTTTCACCCGATAGTTTACGCTTCACGGCTTCATCAATCAGAGAAGTCGCTTTATTTCCCGCATATTTCGCCACTCGGTCAGTATTTTGCTTGAGATAAAGTAAAAGGCTTGCGCTGATTTCTCTTGTTAATGCTTTTTCAAGAGTTACCGCACCGGGCAAGGCGCCTTTTAAAGTTCCTGCTTTTTTGGCTGCGCTCAAAAGTGTAAGCTGTTGATTTATGTTAGTCTCAATCATTGGGGCTAGAGTTTCACGGAAAAGTTTTGTTGTTGCTATGTTTTGTTTTTTAGCCAGTGCTAAAATATCCGCTTGCGTTACTCTGATTGCCTGTGCTTTTGTAAATTCCTCACTTAAAACGAGCTGAATATATTTTGCTTGAATTAATGAGAGTTCAAGGATAAAATCAGCTTGTGAGTTCAGCAGGGGCTTGAAACCCAGTTCTATGTCGTCACGTTCTAGCATATCTTATTTCTGATTATTTATATATATGTGTCTCATAAATTTTGCCATTAGTTCACATAAAAATTTTTGTAATTTGTTGCACATTTTTAATTGATAGTAAAAATCACAATCTTTTTCAATACATTTTATATTATCATTGTAAACACAAATATCATTTACATTCATTACACAGTTAAAATCTTGGTCCATGATTTCTTGTTTTTTTTGTTTAAATTTTTGATATTCCCTATATTTATAAGTAAGCCATTTATTAAATAAATCGCATATGAATATTTGGATTCTTGTTCCATCTTTATAATACCAATATCTCTCACAATTTTGACCCGTACATATTTTCGGGTTATCAATATCATTACAATGCCTAAAGCAATATCCATCTATTTCCATGTGGCACTTAAATTCATTATTCATCGATATTTTCCTCCTCTTCTTTTTTCTCTGTCTTACCACCTTTCGTCGGTATAACCATATTATCAATTTCGTTTTGAAAGGTTATATCATTTGCCTCCGCAATCAATGTAAGCTCATCTTCTAGCTCTCTGTCCTGCAAGCCTCTAAACTCTTTCATATAGCTTTTGTTGCTCCTCAAATTAGCGTTAACTTCACGCATAGCAATGTCTCTACGTGTTTCCTCGTCAATAATGACACCGTCCTGAACAAAAAGACCTATGCGCGCGTTAAAATCAAAATTCTTTCTATAAATATCATTAGCGCACCACAATAAAGCTCTGTTTAAGTTCTCAAACTCACTCGCCATACTTAAATTGTGATCTTTGAGATTAGCATATTTGTCTTGGTCTTCTAAAATTACTTGTGTAGCCGTTGCAAAACCTTTAGTCTGATTGCTAAAGTTATCAGTTCCAAGCCCCACTTTTTCGTTAAAGCGCATAACGGCATCTTGCAAGTCCGCATTGTATTTATCCATATTCGGAGTCGGAGCAAATTCTTTAATTAAAGCCTCACCGTTTTCAAAACTAGCTTTATCCATTTTCACAAAAACCGTGACATCTGAAACGCTCTGTGCCAAAGGAATACCGCTCATAAGGTCAATATCCATAAATAAAATACGGCGGGAGCTTCTTAAGTCAAGCATTTTAGTATCGTAAATGTCATCAACCTCTCTGATATTATCTTCAGCATCCTCCAAGATAGACACGCCCATACCGTTGTCGAATTCTTCAATCTCAGCGTTAAAAGGCTTAAAGATAGAAAATAGGCGCACATCTGATTTATATTCTTTGATATATCCTAAATCTTCAATATTAACTTTCTTTTCGCCCTCAAATACAAAATTTCTAATCAAGTATATGTTATTATCTTTCGGAGTTTTGACAGGTTTATTTTCACCATCTGCAATTATTTCAGATTCCAATATTTCTTCATGAACCGCATAAATTGTGTATATTTTTTTATCTTTTTGTAATTCGGAGACAAAAACACATTCTCTAATTTCACCATTTACAACTGTTAGCGGAAATATCGATTCTGCTTTATAAAATTTGGGAATAATGCCATATTTTGATGATGTTTCGCAAACTGTGGCGAATGTACCAACGCCAAAAGTCTCAATCAGCTTAGTTTTCAAGCGTTTTTGCAAACCTTTTTTTGTATAGATTTCTGTTAGATAATCAATCTCAGGCTGTATTTTGGACTTTTGTTCTTCCCCCGAATTATCAGGCGCAAGGTCAACAAGTTTTGTATGCTCATTTACCATTAAATTAGCCCACTCTTTACAGGCTTTTTTTTGAATACCATATTTAAAACGTTTACGCGTTATGCTTTTACATTCTTGTATATCAACCAAAACATTGCGTATTTCATTTGCTTTTTGGGCTACGGCAGTATAAAATATCTCATCAACATCAATCTTACCATTAAGCAAATTACGCCACTCTTTGACCTTTGTTACATGGCTATCATCGGGCACTTTGCCCAAAAGTTCTGAAAGTTTAGTTATGCTCATAATAGCAGCCCTTTCTTTATTAATTTAATCAGTGCCTCCACCATCGAATAGCGGCAACTGTCGTAAGTATCAACATCACAAGTCACATCATCATCAACTGGTTGGTCATCTTCCGCTTTTTCGTCATATACAAGATTTTTAAAACAATCAATCGCAAGTTTATTTTCAGGCGAAAATGCAATCATATTTAGATTAAACAGTGAATTGAGATAGCGGCACCATTCTGCAAGCGATATGCTAGCCTTATTAACCATATAAATAGGCACGTCATAACCTTCAGATTGTAATTTTTTAATAAATGAAACACGTTGGGCCTCTAAATGGTCAACATTCACGTGATGAGGTATTTTGTTATATTTTTTGACAGAAGCCTCAAAGAATTTGAAAAACTCATCCGTTATCTGTTCAGACGATATACCACCGCCTGCAGGGAGCGCGTGAGATTTAATAATATCAACTCTCGGCTTGTCATTCACAACTGTAAGCCCTGTAAGAGTATAGACAGTCTTTGCCTTATTACCTCCAAAGTCAACGCCGATATAAAGTGCTAAATAATCGGGAGTGTCTTTAATGTGCCAATGCTCGGGATTGTCTGCAAATTGCTCAAATATAAGCCCCTCAGCCTGCACTCTCAATCCTTCGATGTCGCGTTTATACCAAATTGAGCTTTTATCATAAGTGTTTAAAATCTTTAAAAGCTGCTCATCTGATATGCTCAAATTATCGGCAATTGTCATATGCGCATAATTGTAACCATAATCAGGGTTTTTAGCCTGTTTTTTTTCATGGAAATTTAAAATATCCTCATAAAACTTATGCGTAGGCTTTTTAGGGTTAAAACAGCCGAAAATCTTACGGTCGGTACTTGATGTGGTTCTATCGAAGGCCTCTTTTACAAACTTCTCATGACATTCATTAATTTCTGTAATATTAACTGTGCCGTAAGTATTACCCTTGATTAGTTTTTCATCACCATCTTTGCCACCGCCTGAGATTAAAATAATTTTCTGACCCTTTGGAGTATCGACATATACAGCGTCACGTTCTTGATATTTTCCTTGCTTGCAACGTCCTTTAAAATAATTAAGCACGCCAAAGCCGTTACAATCGATTATGTTGAGCTTTGTAGTCGCAACCGATACACCACCTGCTAAATGTAATTTATCTTCATGATTGTCGATGCAGGCACACCAAGCAAGATTGTTAACAACATCTTTAGAACCGCGCTTACCGCCCTCAAGGACATTAAGCCAAGAGTCAAAAGAATTTTGGATATAATCGGTCTGCTTTTTGGTAAATCGGGAGAATTGATTCACTGCACATCCTCAATTTTTCGATTAATCGCTGGGTTTTTGATTAAATCAACTATGTTTAAAAGATTTTTATTTGCTTCTTCAAATATGGTATCTGCAACTTTATACTCAATCGCCTTGCGCTTAGGATAAATATACTGTGCAACCTCTTTATGTGCCTGTAAGCGTGTGTCTATGGCCACATCTTCACTTCTTCCGATTTCAATCATGCAGAAAATGGGGTTATAATTGGGGTACTTTTCAGCGATAAGGTCTATAAGCTCTTGTGTACGCTTGTTTGGAGTGCCTTTGGTTCTTCCGCTATTTGGTGTCCTTACTCCGCCCTTAATTCCGCCTTTGTCGACCCTATTATTTTTTACTTTGCGGTTGGCCATAAAGTTTATTCATTTATATGCTGTCATTATACCACATTTTATATCGAAACGATATATTTTTAAAAAACTTATAAATCGTGCAAATGAATTATGTCATTTGCTGCGCAAAAATATAGAATAATCATGTAAAAACGGTGGATAGATATGGATTTTAAAAAGAACACTATTGTTATGTGGTGTGCAATAATAAGCACTGTGCTTTTAGCGCTTATTTTTTTAAATGTAGCGGGCATTTATGGCCGGATGCCTTGTGAGGATTTAGAAAAAGAATGCCGTGGTATGCATTTTACAGATATAAAAACACAAATAAAATAAGCTGATAACCCTTAATTTACATTTCTTCATGTTTGGTTTGCTCTGCAACCTTGTTGATGATAAAACTTGTATCCTTTGATATTTCCCCAAGTTCTTGAATAATATAATCCAGCTTATGTTCTCCCAGGTTGCTATTTATCTTTTCAAGCAACTCCACTATGAGCCACAATCTATGACAGATTTTATCCAAACCATTGAATATCACAACAGAGCAAATAAATATAAATAAATATTTTAAAATTAGAAAAAACATAACCACCCAATCATATCCAGAACACTGCAGACTTTTAGAATTTTGCAAGGACGGATAGCCTACAGTCTCACTCTCGGCAAAATTACAAACTCTCAGGCGTGAAGTCAAATCCGTTTCTCAGCGAGACATCAATCGGCGTATGTTGTACTACTTTAGCATCTCCGCCTTTAACAAAACCGAACAAGGCAAGCGGGAATAAGAAAAATATGCTAACTCCAAGTAAAACTTTCGGATATGTTTTTTCTTCGCCAGTAATTTTATGTTGATACTCTATATTATGCGTGTTACCATTTGCGTCTGTTATATTGCCATTTACAAGTAATATTTCACCTGGATTGCCTACAAAACCTGATTTTTTAACATCTGATACATTTATAATTGCATTATCATCTTTTTTAAAAATTACCACACCATTGATTTTTATGTCATTCTGAATTTTTGCATTGATTTTTTCACCTGCCACCGTGTTTTTACTGGTTTTTAGGCATGTAACCACTACGGGTATTCTTGTGCCTTCTTTAACTTGTATAGTCGCACTTAATGCCTGCATATTGCCTGTCAAATTAAAAAATACAAGCAACAATATTGACGTAACTATTTTTTTCATAACTTCCCATTCATATATAACGTAACCACCAGATTATACCCAACCGGCTATATTTTTGCAAGCAGAATATAGCCCAACAAGGTAATATTGCCTTAATTTGTGTTAATAGTAATATAATTCTAACCACTTGGAGGTTGTAAAATTTTGAGAAAGGCCAAACGGGGCATAAAAGGCTTCCCGGGAATACTTATGACAAAAAAAGAATTAGCAGAGATACTTTACGCGCTTAGAAGTGCATACAAAAAAGTAAAAGCTAACAAACTATTTGAAAAATTATTAAAATGCTTGAATTGATTACAATCCGCGCTTTTTTAACATTTCCTCAACTTCTTTCATTAATTCATTTTTGACATCATCGAATTTTGGTTTGAGGAACATATCTCCGATATCTGCGATAAGGTAATTGAGGTTGACATTATAGTCAACTAATAACTTTACTAATTTTTCATTATTTAAAATATTTCTATCAGCCTCTAAATTTGAGACATATTGTTTTGAAACATCAATAACTCCCCCAAATTTTTCCTGCGAAAGTCCTAATGCCTGTCTTATTTTTTTAAGTCTTTTTCCTTGTGTTGTCATAATTTTTAACTTGTATGTAAATAAATGTTTCAAACTTACTTGACAAAGTTTTAATATAAGTGTACTATACTACATATGGACACAAAAGAACTAGAAACTAAGGCAAGACTTGCCAGAATACCAATCGACATAGACATAGATGTAAAAATAGAATTTCAGACAATCCTTCTTAAGGAGCGTAAGAATATGACCGAGGTCATAAAAGATTTTATTCATGAATACATCAGGTCTAGAACTCAGGATGCCGCATAGCCTCTTAATTCTTTCTAATACTATTCTAGCAGGTCAATAGAGCCTGTAAACTCAACAGATACGATAGTAAACAAGCAGTTGAGTAACCTACCCCTCACCGGAGGGGAGAAAATGCTGCACATTGACAATCGAATATTGTAAAATGAGCCTTTAATCAGCCGCTTGGAAACTGGCGGCTGTCATAAGGGTTTATAACATGCCCGCCATTTATGCTAAAATGCACAAAGTGGTGGGTACCTAAGCCAACTGAACAAGAGCATGACTTAAAATCAGGAAATCTCTTGCAAAGGAGGTGATGCCTATGGGAGAAAAGCTATTTATCTTATTCGTTATTTTTATAACTACATTCGATAAAGAGTTAGCGTCCATATTAATGAACAGCTAACTCATCTCTGATAAGGCGAGGGTTTAAACTGTAAATCAGTTAGCAGCTGATTAACAACCCGCCACTTTTATTATATCACAAATTTTATATTTTTTATATTCTTTATAGATTTTATAATCTTTATATATTTTGCCCAAA
>Ga0153945_1000037_pt1 | contig 42785 bp, 56 predicted proteins | sample TSNJ029MetaG_FD_104720 | JGI IMG/M metagenome (GOLD analysis project Ga0153945, IMG submission 104720) | Attine ant fungus gardens microbial communities from New Jersey, USA - TSNJ029 MetaG | ecosystem: Host-associated > Fungi > Mycelium > Unclassified | place: USA: New Jersey, Wharton State...
AAATAATATACATTATTCTCATAATTCTCAATTCCATATACTCTATAAGAAATAAGTGCTACAAGTGCTACAAAGTAAGTAAAAGCTTTGTCCTGACTTGCTTTCTGTGTGTAGCACTTTGAGCAGCACTCCTTTTTGAAGTGCTGCAAGTGCTACTTTGGCCCGGTAGCACTTGCAGCAGAAGCAGCACCTTATTTTTCAATCTGCTGCTCAGGGGCCATAAGCTCTTTAGGCTCACAGCCGAGCGCGTCCGCCAGTTTTTGGGCCGTCCGTAGCGTGATGTTTTCAGGCTTGATTTTCCCGCGCTCGATTTGATGAATTTTCATATAGTTAACGCCGCTTTTTTCAGCGAGCTTATGAAGTGACAAGCCGGCAGCCTGTCGCATGGATTCTAAACTCATGAATTTGTTTCCTCCTTATTTTCTTCCCGTAACCGTATTTGCACACGGTTAAGAAGTATTGAGCCGACCGCTTCTCGTATGGCGTCTTTAATTACGCGGTCATTACTCCAGTCATTGCAACGCGCTCTAATAGCTTTCTCGGTATAGGTCTCAAGGTTTTCACTAAAACAAGATTTAACCGCGGCGTCGATAGCCTGCTTTATCTGGGCCTGCAAATAGTCTTTGTCAAAGCCCTCGTTAGCCATAATTTGCTTCACTTCACGGAAGCAATTCATCGTCTCACCACAATATGGGCATTTCATAATTGAACACTCCTTTCCAGTCGCCGAGCCCGGCGGTTAACCGGGCTCGGGGCGTAATCATGTTTTAGTCTTTTCTTGTCATAGGGACGTCGCAGATGCCGCAAACGATATTCAGGTCGCCCGTGCTGCGAACGGTCTGGCCGCAGTAGTCGCATACGTACTTGTGGGGCTTCTCACGGTCGCTGGTCTTTTTAACGAGAATAGTCTGCCTTGCGAACGGCACGCTCATATCGAAGCCGGCTTCCTCAAGCTTCTGTTTGAAAGCATCGGTCGGCGTCGTGTAAGTGTAGCCGTTCGCGCGGTCGTAACCGATTTCCAAGCCGCGAGCTTCAGCTTCGAGCTTGAAGGTCTTGTTGTGATAGCGGCCTTTTTGACAAGTCTCATTAATGTTATTCTCGCAGCAATAGAGGTGAATCATTTCATGCTGCAAGGTTGCAGCAGTGTTTTCTTTCGGCCGGTTAAGAAATTCAGCGCCGATATTGATTTCGTATCTGGCTTCGTTCTCGGACTTCCAGATTTTCTTAGTGCTGCAATGGCCATATGCCTTAGGCGTCGATTGAATCGTAATAACCGGACGCGGAAGCTTGCCTTCATAATAAAGGCCGTTAAGTATGTCAAACAGGTCCTCAAGCTTACGGGCGATCTCGGAGAGCTTAACGGGCTCCTCTGCGGACTTTTTGCCTTCGGGCTTACTATTTTCCTCGTTTGCGGTTTCAGGCTCGTTCTGGCCATTCTGGCCGTCTGTGGGTGTGTTCTCGGATTCTTCCGAAACGCCTGCGAGAGCATTCTGGGCTTCCATAGAGGAGCTATTGTCCTCAGGCTTATTATTCGCCTCACTTGTAGGCACGGGCTCATTCTGGCTCGCCTGGGCTTCCGTGGGTACGGATTTCCACCAGCGTTTAAGGGTAGGGATACCGACCTGGATTTCTTCGCCTGTATCGAGCATTTTCATTGTGGCGCCGTCGTCGCGGCGTTTGATCAGTTCGGCAAGCTTGCCGTTACGGGTATTTCTGTACGTCGTCATTTTGAATGACCTCCTTTTAATATTAGCGGCGGGCTTGTGACCGCTCTTAGCCGCATTACCGAGGCGCGTGCCCCGTCACTCTGCATTAGTGTTAATCTTCGTCAACGCCTACATATTCGGCATTAACACTTTTCATATAGGCCTCGAAAGACGCTTTATCGTCAAAAGTCATGTCATAACAGTTATCAATATCCAAGTAATACTCGTAGCCAGCTTCAAGATAAACCTTAATAATACCCTCAGTACTGTCGTATAACGTGTATATCATTATGGTAGCCTCCTTAAATTTTGTGAGCTTGTGTGCTCTTGATATTATAATTTTAACCTGTTTAGTAAGATTCGTATGCCGACGAAACAGCCGGACTTTTACTAATATTACTAAGTGCTTTTACCGGTATCGCATAGAGACTTAAAGGTGGCGGTTATATTTGTGTCGGCTATTGTTGCCTCCTTAAAAATTCAGGGTTTATTTTTTAAATCGAACGTGCTATAATATGATGAAGAGTGCGGAGTGTAAGGTCTCCGCAGCCCTTCGGGTTAAGCTCGCGGCGTCTTTTAGAGGTTCAGCCGCGGGCTTTTACTTTTGATCCTCCGCTTTTAGCTTCTGAACAAGCTCTTCAAGCGTTTTACATTCTATTGCTAAAAGCAATATTCGTAGGCGTTCGGCTTTTTGAGCTTCTTCCCGTAGGACCTCGGCCATGTTCGGCATCTTCATTTCACCCCCTCCTTTCTGCACCGAGCTTAGTAGCTCGTCCTTACAATAATAATTTTAACGTGTTTAGTAAGATTCGTATGCCGACGAAACGCTTAGACTTTTTTACTGTTTTCAGTAAGAATCTGTGCGCTTCGTCGGCAGCAGTGCGCCGCGTTTACTCGTTTTCTTTTATAATATAAATTCGGCGAGCGTCGTGCCAGCCATCAGCCAATTTCTGTGCCGGCCACTACGCATGTTTCGTAAACGTGAATAATTCTGTCCCCACTTTTGCAGAGGGCGAGTGTTTAGTGGTTGCCTGCGTCCCTAAATATCCAACCCTTACTATTGGAGTACCAAGCAAGAACCAAATCCATACCATTAGAACCGCCGTCTTTATGCCTGTATTGGATATTCACGTTTACCCAGTAGCTGAGCTCATTGGTTTTCTTGTCTCTAAAGACGCCATTGTTAAAGCTTTGAAAGTAACAGCTTTGGAGAATTGCGGCAAAGGGTCCGGTATGAGACGTGATATCTTCCGACATAAAGCTGATGTGCACGTTGCCATGGCGAGTTTCGATTTCTGGCTGGCAAAAAGTACAGTTGACATTTGCGAAGTTTTTAACGTGCTCGAAAAGTTCGGTAAAATCGATAGTCTGTGCAAAGTCAAGCATTTCCGAATTATAGTTGTCAGTTGTTTCATGTTTCATAATAGCTTTCATTTTGAAGCCCTCCTTTTGATATGACCTGCCTCGTCAGTGCCGGTAGGTCGTTTCCGGCAGACGCTCGTCGCACGAGCGTTTCGGCTTATTCGGAATCTTTGTTTGCCGTGTAGTAGTAACCGTGTCCGGTCTTATCATCATCAAACGTAAATTCGCAAATCTCGTTAAAGTAAGAACCATCAAAGTTAAGGATATATGCCTGGTAGTCATACGGAAGGTTCTTACAAATTTCAGACTTGCAAGGGGCGCCTTCAGCCAGCCATTCGGATTTATGACCATTGAAGTATGAAATTTTCTTGCCGTCCTTTACAAAGTATTGGCTGTTGATTGGGTCGTATGGATTTGTGAAATCGTTCATGTCAAGGTCAAAACTAATTCCCTTTTTCTTTAGAGCGAACCGGATTTCTGCAAAGAATTTGGCCGGTGTTACGTTGCGTCTTGTTATCTCAATCTTATATGTCATTGTGGTAGCCTCCTTATTTTTCAGTGTCTTAGGTGCGTCTTACATTTATAATCTTATCGTGTTTAGTAAGATTCGTATGCCGACGAAACGCTCGGACTTTCCTACTGATTTTAGTAAGAAACAGGGCATTTCGTCGGCATACGCACGCCGAGATTATAAAGGCTATTCAAAGAACAACGCTTTGCGCTGGTCCAGTGGAATATTGTAATATTCCGATATGACTTGCATGTCGTTTTCGGTAAAGGCTTTCCCGTTCCGCTCGTTCAGTTTATAATTGAACGTGGTTCGGTGTATTCCGAGTGCCTTTGCAAGTCCGTCCTGTGTATCTCCGCGCTTTTGAATGAGTTGCTTGAGAGCTTCCAGTCCTTTTTGTTGATACATGCCGTACACATCCTTTCAAATTATAATTTTGTGGGATTGTCCTCCCCACGATTAAAATTTTAGCGCGTTTAGTAAAAATCGTATGCTGACGTGAAGCTCGGACTTTTACTATTATTATTAAGGATTTTCAGGCGGTACTGCACAATGAATAGCCTAATTCGCAACAAAGTTGCGTTACATTCTACTAAGAAGCTAAACGCGCTACACATTAAAACAAATAAAAAAAAAAGAGCCCCGCCCGAGAGTAAATCCCGAACGCGGCTCTTTCAACCTATATAATATTATTCGTTTTTATCACTGATACGCTGTATAGCAGAGTAAGTACCATTAGATGCGAGCGATACCAAGACGGCGTTAAGCGGAATAATCGCCCAGCCGGTCCAGTCCCCAGTGCCTCCCGTCGCCGCCGTTGCAAGCAGCAGGATAACGAGAGAAATAACGTAGGATACAATTTGCGTGGGTATCTTAGCAAGGGGTTCTTTTACAAATTGAGTAATGATAGCAGTTGCGGCGCTTGCTCCGGCGAACGTAGCGAGCAATCCCCAGGTAAAAAATTCATTCATTAAAAATCCTCCTTATATTTTAGTAGTGTAGTCCAAGCTGATCCAGCCGGCGCCGCTTTTCAGCCTGCCCCATTTTTTCGCGCCCGCACCCGTAGATTCCTCAACGATGGTATATACGCCTTTATCGGTAATGCTGCCGACGACGGCGTAATTAGTACCAGGGCCTTTGCGGATATTCAAGGGGTTACCCGTCACGCGTACGAGGTAGCTAACCGCTGAAGAAATGTCTGAACTTGTTGTCGTTTCCTTTTTAATGCCATAATGCTCTGCAATAACAGCGGCTTCTGCGTTTGCAAGCAGTTTTAGATTTGCGTCAGATAGTAACCAATTTGTCGCCGCGGTCTGAGTGTGAAATGAATGCTCAATTAAAATTCCGACCACACCGACAGATACAGCACCACGTATAACGCCATAATAATCCACGCCGCTGCCCCCTGCCCGCGTCGCTATACGGCCTTTTTGTTTTGTATTCATGGTACTTTCAACAATAGCCGCCAGCTTATTACCTATCGCATCGCCCTGCTTATTCAGCGGAACGTAAACAACAGGATAGTCCGTGGATTCATTTACGCCGCTTCCGACAGCGTTACTATGCAGAGATATAAACAAGTCGTATCCCTTTGCAGCTTGTCCCCGGCTAAAGACTTCACGGTCTATATTCTGGTCGGTGCGAGTCACGCCGATGGTAATCCCGTAGACCTCTAATGCTGTTTTGAGATATGCACACAGCTTCCACATGGCCTCACTTTCCCAATAAGCCTTGTTTGCCGGGGAGTTATTGTATTTTCCATAGTGGCCGGGGTCGAGCATGATTTTCATAGTGTTACCTCCATTCATTTTAACTGCGTCATACGCGGTTAAATCGTATTGCTCAATAAGGTTTACGAGCTTATTCGCATAGTCCGGATCGGTAGCGTACCCGGCCGCCTTGATTGCCGTACACGCCGTTTTATAATCGGTTTCGCCAATAACGGCGGCGTAACGGCTGTTTGCCACAAGAAAATCGGAATGGTCGTTTATGCTTTCCTCCCAGCTATCGTAAGCCCTGAATAAAGCCTCAATAGTGGTAAAGGAAACGCCGTCGTAGCATTCTTGTGTTTCTTTGCTGTAAACCTTGCCTTTCCATGCGGTCGTAGCCTTAATGCCGAAAAGCGCGTTTGCGTTAACGGCAAGGGCTGAATTGCCCCAACCGCTTTCTAAAATAGCCTGTGCAATCGTCAGCGACGCAAGAACGCCGCTTGTGTGCATATCGTTTGAAGCGAGGGAGCCGACCTTTTCAATAAATTGCTTTTGTGCGTCCGTAATTGCCAAAATGTCCTCCTTTTCTCTTAATGAAAGAGACTGTTGATAGTCTCCTCGCAGGGTTTCATACCCTGCGAAAGCACGATTTTAAGTTTATTCTCCGCCCTTACTTTGGCATAATAAAAACCCGTCGCCGTGGCAAATTCCGCACCGGTAGCGGGTATAAGGTAAACAGGCGGAGACGCTTTGATTCAAGTTTTAAAATTCTTCATGACAATTCTCCCTTCTTAATGTGTGTGCCATCTGGCACCTTCTTAAGCCTTTTACAGCTTTCGAACAACTCCGTACCGGTTCCGTTTCCGCCTAAATCGTGATAACTCCTATACAGGTACTCCAGATTTTTCAAACCCGAAACGGTTATCTCGTCTTGCGCTATGTAAGACATGCACGCCTGGTACAGCCTGTCATGCAAGAGCGCGAGGACACCTTCCTTGATAAGCTTCTGCTCGTCAACTTCTTTTTTTACCTTCTTGTAAAGATACCCTACAACAGTACTTAATCCTGCCGTAATAATGCCGAATAGCCATTGCATCCAGTATTTTAAAATCCAGTCTGGCATTTGATTACCTCCATTAAAATAGGCGTCCTATTCGGATGCCCCTAAAATAAATTATAACGTGGTCTTTCCTGCTTGAAGAACCAGTACCGTAGCCAATCATCCAATATGATTGCAACCAAACTGATAGGAATCCATAAGAAAAAGAACCACAGGCAAATCTGCCCCATAAAGTTTAGTGGCAGACCGCTGTAGTCCCAAATATTCCAGCCCAATTTGATATTTATTACGTAGCCGGTCATGAACTCCAAACAGGTAATCATACAGGCTCCAAGCAAGGCCTGTTGATACAACGGCATTTCCCACGGAATTATCTCATTGAGCAGCCCAAGCAGCACGAAGCACAGGCCTCCCAAGAAGAACATCGTCCAATGGGTGTGTCCTCTGTATAGGAGTTCAATCAAATTATATATGATGCCGCCGGTTCCAAACAAGAATGCATATTTTCCAATCAGCTTCATTATGCGCCTCCTACCGCTGCAATTATCGCCGCCATGTTCTGTGCCAAGTCTTCCGGAAGCACGACGCCATAAGAGATGTCGTTTAGTACTAATATGCTTTCTGCCCTACGAATCCACATATTCAGATGGTTACAATATGTCGTATGATATAGCTTATGGGCAGTGGCTGCTTTGCCTATCGCCTGGATATCCTGTGCAGAATACAGTCTGCATAACTGCCCGTCTGCATGATATGGATAGCCCGACGCCCCCTGCTCTATGGCGGCTGTTGCGGCAGTAAGATTAATCTGGTCTGTTTCCGTAAGGCTGAAATGTTCCGTCGCGCCGTCAGACAGGGCAACGTCGCAACCGGAAATTATAATGGCATTACAAGCCTGAGAGACCTCTGATAATTTAAGTTCCTTATAATAAGAGATTCCATGCTCTAAAGCTTCCATAGCCTTATCCCTGGATGTGAACGACATGCCGTTTATCCATCCGTTTCCTGCCTGGTCAATTTCCGTCACTGTTGCGCCGGGATACATATTTTTTAATGAATCTAGCTGCTCCTCGGAAACCAGGTAGTCTGTGACGGTCCGTGCTTCTTCGGAGTCAGCGATAACGTAGTCGATTTTATATCTCCATAAGTGAACAACATTGTTAATTAATGACAACATATTTGGCACCTCCTTTTACACCGTATAAGTCAAATTATTTGTTCCGATTGTATTGTTACTTCCAGAATCAATTATCCCTCTGGTATTGATGAGAGTATTATCGTCTACCCGATTATTTGTCGAATTGGAATCTAACGATATATATCGAAAAGTATCCATTGTATTATTAGTAGTATTGACAAACGAGGAACCGGTCAGAACTATGGCATCGTAACCTGCATTACAGCCTATAATATCGTTATTGTCTATACTCGCCTTTGAACAAACGTTTAAATAAATTCCTGTATTTACCTCCATAATATTGTCAGATATAATAACGTCATTCGAACGCGCTATGCATATTCCATATCCACTCGGATGACCTGACATAATGTTATTACTTATCAAAATATCAGCGCTTGTCCTGCTTGCCCCAGTATACAGATATATATATCTGTTATTATGTTCATCACCATAGAAACCATTATTTAATATCTTAATATTGCTATGGAAACTACTATATGCGTATATAAAGTTTTCGCCGCTACTCATAAATATTTCATTTCCTATAATATCGGCAAATCGGCAGCCGCTCAAAATTATAGGCGTCATCTTATATAATGTTTTATCCTTACTCCCCATCTTGTTATTTATGACTTGTATATGAGAACCAGTTAAACTCATCAAGCTATTACTAAATATGTGATTGTTATCTATTACTATATAACTGCTATCATAATCAACACCGATAGCAACTGTATAGTCATAATAGCTGTAATCGTCGTTAGACAATTCAAAATCAACCATACCTATGTCAATATAAGATGAACCTGCTATGGCTATGCCTGAACGATCATCTTTTAAGGTATTCTGATTCAGGTCAATATGCTTGCTGTTATCAATATAAATGGCATACTGATTTGTGTTAATAATCTTCACATTGCGTATCTCAATATGATTTGAATTATACAATGCTATTCCCTGTGTTCCAAAACCGCCCTTTTCATCAACGGTATCCATATAATTAGTTTTATCACCATCTATACAGAAGTCACGAAAAGTAACGTTCTCTACCGACTCACAGTACATGACGCCGAAAAGGCCTCTGCCATCATAATCCTCATTTGCTGTCACCGTCAAATTATATTCTTTCTTAATAAGAGTGCTGTTGCCCATTCCCTTGATTGTAATATTGCTACAGCCAATCGGCAGACTAATGCAGTCCGACAGATGATAGGTTCCGTTTAACAGTAAGACCTTTCCGCCGCCACCATAAGCATTAACTTCGGATAGGGCTTCCAATATTGTTTCCTGGTCATCAACACCGGTACACAGATAGTCACAATCCTTTTCTGTATGTCCGCTTAGAGCGGTCCCGATTATCACCGTATACGCTTTTTTGCACGAGCCTGTATTTTCTGCCATCTGTAGACTGATAACCTTCTCGTTGTCTAATAGCTGCCTAAAACGCCCGTTCATTTCATCTGCATGAACCGGCGTATCTGTCTTAAAGGCTACCATATCCGTATTAAATTCCGGGTTCGGACTTAATTCAATATTCGCCATACTAACCTCCCTTAAAACTCATCATCAAACGTAAAGGTAAATGCTACGCCCTCGTCCTTTTGCTTTGAATACATGTTCTTGATTGCGCACAGATTTCCATTGCCGTCCACAAGGGCGGCCTCGTTAATCTTTTTACCGATCAGGTCGTTCGCCTGAATAGTAACGGTATACCTGGCCGTAGTATCGTCTGGATATTCCACGCTGTCGATGTCATATCGAGCAATCTCATTGTTGAGCGCCGTCTGCGTTTCGGATGGCGAAATGGGGTCGCCGTTTGCGTCTACTCCGCCATCGCCAAAGGCGACTTTTGTAATAGCCGGCATGGACGAAATTGCCCCGCTTGTCGCCTTGCAGAGAATTCTTCTCCGCATAACTGTAATTACGCTTGTGTCAGCCATAAAATCCTCCTTTACAAAGTTTCCGTCGTTATGCTTGCATTAAATTTTCTTGAACCGTCAAAAAGCACTGAACCGTCAAACGTGAACATGTTATCCGCCGTAAGGATGCCGCCGACGTTATATTTTTGCCGTTTGCCTGACAGCTTAATTTTAAAAGCTTCAAAATTCATTCTCCATGAATCCGGCTTAAAAGAGCCCAGAATCAAATTAAGTTCAACAAGGCTGTAGATATTTTCTTTCTCTTTGAAGCCGATAGGTGTTACCGAATCGTTTAAAACAACGCCAAGATGCGCCGGTATCCTCTTTTTGAGAAGTGCAAGACAATCCGATACATTAAAGTAACCCGACATTTCCCGGGAAATCGTAACTATTATAGCCCCATCAACAAAATCCACGCCGATATCGCCAGACGTAAACATGCTGACAAGCTCCCTTATTTCGCGCTCCCCGATATGCCCCTTTTCTGTAAGGTATGCATTAACGGTCTTGCGCCGCTCTGAAAGCGTCCGCTCTCCATCGTAAGTGATAGAGAGGAAGGTTTCAAATTTTCTTAAGGTTGCCGAATCCATCGTAAAAACAAGACAATTATCTACGGCGGTTATAACTCCCTTCTGTATCTTGTCAATCTGGCCGCCATATGCCTGCAATAACGCATTCATTTCCAACACGTCTAAATAAAACACCGGGTAGAAGGTCTTAAGCTCCTCATAGCCACTGGCAAAAACGTTATCATATAATTTCAAATGACTTCCACCCCCTCAAGGACGGCTACCTGTGTGCTTTCCAGTTCTATATTAACAGGCAGGCCATTGAATAAAAGACTTGAGTAGTCCACAATTGACGGCAAGGCATATAGCAGTGATCCAACGGTAGAGATGCGGACCACCACATTCTCGCCTTCGGAAGCATCAAGCGCAAGTTCTTTGAAATAGTCCTGTATCGCCTCCGAAGCTTCCTCGGCTAAGTCTTGCTGCGAGGCGCCTGATACCAGTACCGCTGAAAAGGAAACCGAAATAAGATAATTTTCTGCCGCCACTGCGGCAAAATGTGCTCCTATATTCGCCGCTCCGTTTCCCAGTCCGTCTCCGATGGTCACCGTATTACCCTTGTATTCAACCGTCAGACCTTTTGTTGCAGGGTCAATATATTCCTGAACGCGTTCCACGACCGCTTCGACGGCGGGCTCTCCATTGCTGCCGATAATGACGCCCATTACCGTATTTTCACCTGCGAAAAGCGGAATAATCCGGGCTCTTCCGACGCCTGATACTTCCTCGCACCATGTCTTGTAATGCTGTTGATTGCCATTTTCTGCCGAACCCCCAAGCTTTTCTTGGATTCTCGACCGGTAACTTTCATCATCCTCCGTATTTATTCCCGGGTCTATAAGTTCTCCGAAAGACGAAGCCGTAAGGCCATTAATTGTGTTTACAGGAACTGCCGCCGTACCTGAGGCTATGTAATTACCTCCAGTACCGGTTTTCTCTGCGTCAAGAAATAATACGCCGCCAATATCAACGAGTACAAAATAAAGGGAATCCGCAAAGAAGCGTCCCCCTGCTGTCGGTTTTGTTCCTTCATACCTAAACTCGTACCGAGCCGATGTTGCAACGTTCCTTGTTATGCCATACTCATATCCTTTTTGGTCCAGATACTCGCCAACTGCCGTTGGAAGTATCACGAGATCGAAAGCGGTAGCCAGGTCAGCATAGAACGAGGCAATTTTTTGGCATACGCCCGCTACTGAATCATAAAAAATACTCCCTTGACGAATATCTACGCCGAGCGCCGAACCTTTCTCAAGTACCTCGGCCATTAGGTTTACATACGTTCTGTCTTCAAACAATTAAAGCACCTCCTCGATAACGGTCTCACCAAAAATAGTTTTTGCTGTAAAGCGGATATATGCCTCCTCCGTGTCGAATGAAAAAGAGAAGTCGTATGCGTCGAGAACACGGCCGTCCGTTAAAATCGCGTCTTTAACAATTCGCGGCATATCAGCTTCAATGTATTCCCGCGTGGCATCGTCTGCGATTATCGTCTGCTTTATTTCGCTTCCGTATTGGTTATTATAAATAAGGCAGCGGAAGCGCGGAGTAATCAAGGCCTTATGAATAAATTGCTTAACCGCCTCAAGACCGTCAATTTTGCCGATTATGCGCCCCCTTTTTAAGTCGAGGCCGTACGTCAGCGAGGGCTGTTCCCGTTCCGTTTCAATTTCTCCGATTGGAATGGGTATAAATACACTCATAACTTACGCCTCCCTGTCTAAAATGTAATACTTCTTTCCGTGATTAAAGCTTAAAATATAGACAATATCATCCTTTTTAAGTCCGTTATATACCGTCATAGTCGCGCCCGTTATATTAAAAGTAGCTACATTATGGACGTGTGCGCCTTCACTGTTCGGGTGGCCGTGCGAACCGTCGCCGTCCGTATGCCCGTCGTGCTCACCGCTTGAGCCGTGCGGGTGATTACCTTGCCCGCTTTTCGTAACGCTATCAATCCCGCCCGAACCGAGCGCAATATCAATAGTCGTTTTATAGGTCGATAAGTGCCGCGGCAAGCAAATATTATTCTTTTTAAGAATAAGCTTTTCATCATTAATCACTTGAATTTCAAGCGGATTTTCCGCTATAACTTTTCCCTGAATAACCGCCATAGCCTCGGGCACCAGCCCTTGTAAAAGCTCCTTTATGCTTGTAGGCTCTTGAATTTCCATAATCCGCTCCTTTCGCTTGCCAGACCTCCCATATCGCGTTTTGACTGTTTAGAGTAATTATAATAGGCCGGACCGTTAAAATACGATATGGGAGGTCCGGGGCTTGTTTTGGCTCGTTTTATGCTTTGCTAACTTTGTCAGCGTCTACCCAGCCATATACATTCGAGCTATTACCGATAAGATGGTAGGGGTGCGCCGCGCCTTTGGCGAGAATCGTACATTTTGCGGTACCGGCCGTGCGCGCGCCGCCCGAGGGCGACGAGGCCGTCGAGCTAACGTAATGATAACCGCCTGCGAACTGTACCGTATCACCGACCTTAATTTCGGGCGCCGATTCTTCTGTCTTTTCTGTGGGTTTAGCTTTATCAACATCAGACGCAAGGACAAGGCTAAGATTCATGCTGTGATAGTTGCCGTCAAAAGTATGTGTATCCTCCTCCACGTAATAGGTTTTAGCAATACCGAGCTCCTTAATGCTAATAAAGACACCTATACCCGTGTAAACTTCAGGAAGTCCGAGAGCCGACACGGTAAGAGAGTGCGCCGGTGTGTTATTTTCCTCAAGCGTGGTTTTAACGAGCTCTTTAAGCTGTGCCGTCGTCATTTCGTCATTTATTTGTGTAACGTCTTGAAAAACGCCGAGCTTTGCTTCAAGGGCGTCGTCAATTTCCTCCGCGAGTACCGTGCCCTCTTTCGAGAGCAGTTTTATTCGTGTCTTTACATTTTCAATGCTTTTCGTAAGCTTATAGTCCTCAAGGTTAACGCCGGTTTCAATAACCCATTGTAATATATTTTGCCGACGCTCCAGGAGCTGCATTTCTTCTCCGGCGCATAGCGGGTAATAACGAATACCGGCAGCCTTATATGTCAGGCTTAAAGCGTCGCAAATAACGTCCCACGGCGTCGTTTTTGGTTTCGGTAATTCAGGTATCGTATAAACTGTATCTGCCACGGCTCCGCAGGGTATGCCAAAGCGTGCACAGCAGTCATTGAATATAAACGAGGCCGTCTTATCCGTATAATTGAAAGTGTCTTTATTTTTAGCAAGATAAATCCCGTTATCGTAGGCAACGACGGTCATAGTCTTTTTGCGGGATTGCTCCTGCCGCATAAACATTCCCCTGAAAAGCTCTTTGTTTTTCCAGTAAAATATACATTGGTGACCTTGTTCGACGTCGATTCCCGTCCGGTCATGCCCATAACCGTCGTCGTCAATAAAGGTCACGGAAAGAGAGCGTGCAGACGAGCCTTTGCGTCCCGTCCATTTCACGCTTGAAACCAACTCGCTCATATCGTACGTTTTGCCGTCTTTTACGACAAGAAGTTTTATATTGCTCATGTCGGTAACTTTAGAACCTGGCCGGGATATATCAAGTTTGGATTCTTGATTATGTCCGAGTTCAGGCTCGCGATTTCAGTATACCGGCTGCCCGAGCCGAGTTGTTTTGCCGCAATATTCCAAAGGCAATCGCCTTTGACTACTGTATACGTTTTTTGCTCGACTCGGTTATCGGTGCGGGTGGGAGTTTCGGCCGGCAGGGTGGCCTTTTTAATTGATGCTTCAACCTTAACCTGCCGGGCCGAAACTTCACGGTATTCTTTTAGTACGAGCGAGTAATAAATAGTCCCTATGTCGCCGCCCTGCTCCGTACAAGGGAAGTTCTCAATCGTGCAATACATATTGAGGCTGGTTCCCGTGAGAAGGAAGTGTGAGGGCTTGTCGCTGTCTTTCCAGCTCATTATTTTGTCCTTAATCGTTTTTGGCGGCGTAAGGTCGGTAAACTGAACGCCCGGGAAAGGCGTCGCCGGAAAGAAGCAGCTAAACTCAATGCCGAGGGCCGGGCGGTCCTGCTTAATAACAATCTCGCCCAGCCCTGCGATACTAACGCTTTTGTTCAGGCTCCCGTTTTTTACGGTTATGGACTCCGGGAGGATTGGGAAGCGTAGTTTTTCGCTTTCCCCGTTATGCGTTAGCCACATTTGGTATTTAGAAGCCATAAGCGCGGTCTCCCTCCTCAAATATTTCCTGCTTGACGATACCCATAAATGCGGTTTTTAACTTAGGTGCGACAATATCCCAAACGGTTTCCTCGTCAACGCCGGTTACGTCAATTTCACCGCTGCCGTTAATGTCAAGCGTGATTTTCTTTTCATTGGCAGTATTAAGTATGTCGTTCCCACCGCCATTGAGCGTAAAGCCATCCGGGACGGCTGTGTCGACGGGTACGTCGCCGGCCGCCGCGAGGATTTTATTCGTTTCCTCCGCCGGAAAAATGGTGCTGCCGCCTGCGCCGACGATAAGCTCCGGTCCATTTTCACCCGCTATAAACATATCCGGGGCGTCAATAGTGCCTGCCGCAAATCCCGGAACGCCGACAAGCGAGATGTTTTTAGGCGATAATGCTGCAGCCGCAGCCTGCGCGACGCCTTCAGCGGCGGACCGCGCCTTGGTCGTGCCGTCCTTAATTGCCTGGACATATGCGTCTATGGTTTCTTTCGCGGCCTCGGCCGCGTCGTCTGTCATAACCATATTATCGATAGCCTCGGTCATCCGTGCCTCAATTTCGTCCATCTTAGAGCTGAAGTCGGTTTCCATTTCGGCAACAGTACCGGCAAATTCGTCTTTTGCGGTTTCGACGTCCTTAAATGCAGTATTGAATTTTTCGGCGAAAGCCTGGGCTTCTTCGGTCGTACCGCCGAGTTTTTCCATTTCGCGGATAATCTTGTTAATGTAGCCGGCACTTTCCTCACTGCCGTCGCTCAAGGACGCAATCAGTCCTTCGTCAAGTCCGTACTCGGCAGCTTTCCGAAGGTTTTCGGTATACGTTTCAAGATAAGCGACTTGACTTTGCATAGCTCCGAGCATATCCTTTATAGATAAGTCGCACTTGGTCGCCATTTTGTCAAATAAGCCGATTGTGCTGTCAATACTGCTACGCGCCGATTCATAAGCATTATCATAACTCTCAATAAGCTTATTCATATCCTCAGCAACGCTTTGAATGGAGCTGTTTACGGCGTTTTCATAACTAACCGTGGCTTTTGCAGCTTCTTCTGCAACGTGAGCATATTCTTCAAACGCCTTTTCGGTCTCTGCCTGTAACGCAAGATTTTCATTAAGCGCAGCCTGTAAGCGTTCCTGTTCAGCCTTGAAGTCCGCAAGGTCATTTTTTGCCTGCTTTGACTTACCGAACCAACCCATGCCGCCAACCAGGTCCGCCCGTTCCTGTGCCGCTGCCTGTTCCTCAGCAGCTTTGGCAAGTTGGTCTCTAAGGTCAGCCTCCTCGGCCAGCACGCTAACGTACGTCTGGTGCTGCGTCTCTATGCGCTGCTGGTCTGCCTGCGCTTTCGCCAAAGCTTTAACCGCATCAACCGAGCGATTGAGCGCACCAGTTTCTTTGTCATACGCAAGAGCGAGCTCCGGCATTTGCGTATTGAGTTTATCGACTATCGCCGACATTTGCTGCTGTTCGGCCGCAGTGAGCTCCGTTTTAGACGAGAGCTCCGAAAGCTTCGCGATAAGTGCGGTAGAGCTCTTTTCCTCGCTGGCAATTTTTTCCATACCGTCGCTATAACAGTCAACAATTTTCTGGTGGCTTTCGAGCAACTTATCGTTCGCGGCGACAAACTCCTCAATCGTCATTTTGTTAGCTTCGTAAACGGCACGCGCCGTTTCAAGCTCGGCTGCCAACCTTTGCGCTTCTTCGGAGTTTTCGCCGTATAACTCAACGGACCGCTCGTATTCACTGTTAAGGTCCTGCACGGCGGTATAGTGCTGTTTGGATGTCGTCGTGAGGCTGTCAAACTCTTGATTTGCATTTCCAAGCCAGTTAAAGAGCAAAATCAAACCTGCGGTAAGTGCTGCGATACCGGCGACGATAAGCGTAATAGGCCACAAGGCAACTGATAATGTCGTGCCGAAAAGCGCCGTTACCACCGTCGCGATAGTCGTAGCCGTTTTATATATAGCGATACCGGCGGCGACCGCAAGTATTCCCGCCGCGATACCCGTAAGCGCTGCCGTAACGACGGGGTGCTGAGTTAGAAAGTCGCCGATTCCGCCTACGAGTCCCGCAAATGCCGACGATATGGCATTTACCGCCGGGCTTACCGTATTTGAAAAAGCAGTATTCATTTTATTAGACGCCTGCGTCCATTTTTCCTCAAGGGTAGTCGCCGCGTTCGCCGTCGTCGCGAGTGTGCCATCTGCGCCGTCTATCGTGTCAATCCAGTCTTGAATCTCAAATTTGCCGTTCCTAATTGCATAGGCAAGTTCGGCGCCTGCACGGCTTCCGAACGTGCTAATCGCAAGAGACGTAGCTTCGCTTTCGTCAGATATATTTTTTATTTCTTCAATGACTTCCTGCATGGCCGTAGAAGCGTCACGGCCGTCTGCGGAAAATCCGGTAACGGCCGAACGGAAGCCCATCATGATAGAGGAGGAGTTCAAGCCTTCATACTCAAACATAGCAAGCAACGCGATACTTTCGTCAAGCCCATAACCTAATTGCTGTAAGGTCGCCTTGTTTTGGACGACCATATCGCTTAACGAATCAACCGACATGCCGGACGCCTGCCCGGCGATTGCCAAGCGGTCGAGTAAGCCCTCGGTATTATCAACCTCGACGCCCCAGTTTTTCATAATCTTTGTAACGCTCTGGACCGAACCAACGACGTCCGAACCAGTTATCTGCGAGTAGTCCATGAATAGCTTCGTAACTTGGTCGAGTTCATCGCCTTGCAAACCGAGGCGCGTATTTATTTCGCCGATGGCTCCGGCAACGGTAGAAAGGTCGCCGGTTTTTGAAACGGCGTAGACGTTCATCATAGAAGCCGAGAGGCTATTAAGCTGCGCGCCGGTCGCACCGGTCGCTTTTACGATAACGGCCTCGGCATTTGAAAACTCGTTTACAAGCGCGATAACCGTTTCGGTAATTTCGCTTACAAGTTTCGCAATACCAGCTGCGACAAGAACGTCCTCGATTGCCTTAATAGCGTCCGGGCCAAAAGTTCCTAATTTTTCGTGTTCGTTGGTGGCTTTGGTCGTGGCCGCAGCCATTTCATCAGTAGCGCACGTCGCATTTTGATTCGCCGCAGCTAAGTCGTCGGCCGCGTGAGCGGCGCGCTCCGCCGCAGATTCTAAGTCCTCTTGACTCGTGCCCGCCGTACCGGTAGCCTTTGCCAACTCCTCTGCGGCTCGGGCTGCTTCTTCCTGCGCACGGGTCAATTCAGCAGAGGCTTGTGCGAGGTTATCGGACGTGCGGGATAATTCTTCTTTCGTTTCTGCCGATACCTTATCGCTATCCGCGACTTTTTCCATAACGCGGGAGGCTTCCTCGCTAACCTTTGTCATTTCCTCTTGTACCGAGGTAGCTGCGTCCGTTGCCTTTGTTAGCTGGTCAGCTGCCTGTGCGCACGCCGTGGCCGTTTTCGCTTCTTCATCAAGCGCCGCCTGCGTTTTATAGCCTATATCGACAAGCTCTTTCGTGGTATAAACCGCTTCCATTGCGCCCTTGTCATAAGTGCCGAGTGCGGAAGTCCAATGGTCGGTAGAAGAGGCAGCTTCCTGCATGGCTTTAGTCGTATTATCAGCGCTACATGCCGCCTGGCTAAAGGCTGTATTGGCGACGGAGCCTGCGCCTTCCCATTGTTCAACCGCATGGGAGCCGCTGCTCGCCATCCGGTCAAAAATACTGCTTATTTCGTCAACGCCCTTAAATACCGCAGACATTACAGCCATCGTCAGCCACCTCCTTTCACTTTCAGATATAAACTGTCACGCCGAACAGGGTGCTCGCACTCATAGACTTCGGACGCGATATAAGCAAGTCGTTTTCGCCACGGCCAGTCAAGAAATACTTCCATAGGTAAATCATGTTTCTGCCATAGAACATGTGCCCAATATGCGTCCGAGCCCTGCTCGGCGATTAATTTTTTATGTCGTCGAGAGTTTCCTCTTTATCCTCCCGCGTGACTTCGTTCCCGAGGCCAAGCGCAGCCATCACGACGCGGTTAACATGTGCAAATTCGTCCGAGCGCGGGAAAACCTTAAAGGGCATTTCCGTAATATCGCGGCACTCGTAAAAAGCCATAAGGTCGGGGTCTTTCAGGTCGGGGTATACAAGGGCCTCGACGAGAATGTGCATAGAAGCCTTGATGTTATCTTTCTCGCTCCTGAAAACGACCTCGCCATTAGCGACAATAGGATTTCCCTTTTTGTCAACCGCAATGGCGCGCTTCTTGTAGTTGTCATTTATTTTCTGAATGGTGGCGCTGCTCAGGACCTTAATCTCAAGCGTAACCGGCTTGCCGTCCTCGCCCAGAATGGTATCGGGACCGGGAGCCGTGACGATTTCCTCGGTTTTCGCAGATTCGCGCATGAAAACCCTGAGGTCTTTTTTATTTGCAGTCATAAGTAATTACTCCTTTTCAAAAACATTCGGCTCCTCGGCGGGGCCGTCAATTATACAATATCCTTTCCGCTGAATGCGATATTGTCGTCTACGATTTCTCCGCCACTGTCAAGTCTGGTGAGCGGCAAATCGCCGGTCAGTACGCAGCCGACTACCGTGATGGTATCACTTCCATAGTCAGAATAGTAGTCGCTGTTCTTGTCGTCCATGATACCCTGAATCGTCATTTCCGGCGTTTTCTTCGTAGATTTATACTTCTTAATGACGTCCTTAATCCAGGGCGTCGAACGTCTGCGCGTAATGTTTCCGGCAATGGCGTAACCAATCCAGCGGTTGGATTTGGTCTGCTCGCCAAGCTGACGTCCGGACCATACCTCAGGCGTAAAGGTGATTTCGCATTTAACGCCGTCCATGACTTCCACACCGTCGATAAAAACTTTTCCTTCGCGCAAGCTGATAGGGCTTTTGTTGTATTCCTGTAGCATAGTCGTTTACCTCCTTTACCTCGTTTTAATTGTGAAGAACAGTTTTTCAGCGCTATCCACGGGCTCAAGGCCGATATTGAAATACGTTTCGTCACCAGAGCTTGCGCTGCGGTCAACAAGAAAATCGTTGTCGTAATCTACGTTTTTCAAAGCTCCGACCTCTTCAAACTGCGAAAGCAGTGCCTTCCCGATACCTTCCATAATATCCCACCCGGTCGGGCTGTTGTCGTATTTGTTAGGCGGGAAGTTAAGCATTACGCTTTCACCGAAGGAATCGAATACGCGAAGCACGCGGTTTTTGCGATAGGTTTTATCCTTCGGTTTATTAAACGTAACGAGGCTGTTAATGTCATACTCGACCACGACGTCGCCAGCCTCGGAGAACGAGAAGAAAAACTCGCCTTTATTAATTGCCGCAACCGCCTCCGCATGATTCTTCTGCTCGACGATATCAACAGCACCGTTATACTTTTCGTAGGTGTTACTCTTTGTGTTCTTCGCACCGGCGTCAACACCCGCTACCCAAGCAGTCGCCTGTGCAGGAGTAAGTTGCGTTCCGTCTGCGAGGATAACAGAGTTTGTCACATTAATAAGGCCCTCATAATCGGAATAGAATTTTGCGACAACCGCTTTGCGATATTTACCGACCTGCTCGCGGAGATATTTAATTTTGGTTTTAACCGCTTCAAGAAGCGCAGGAACGTTGTCGCCCGTTTCGCCGGTTGCCATAAGCGGAAACGCGAGAGTATTCCATTTCTGTCCTTCTGCCGCATCTAAAAATGCGGTAATATCAGCGTTTGACGCAGTGCCGTCTATGCCTCCGGTCAGTTTAATGCCGGGCGCAGCTGTCAATGCGCCGGTACCGGAAAAGTCAATCCAGTCGTTTGCGTTCGTATTCAATTCTTCAACTGTGCTTATGCCTTCATACTCCGCCATAATATCGGCGTCAAGGTAGACAGACACGTCGAAGCCGTTAATAGGATTCTCCACTACGGAAAAACGGAAGTCATTACCTCTGGCTCCGCCGTATTTAGCCGTACCCATAAGCGTTCCGGCCGTGCCTTTTGCTTTTGTTCCTTCTTTTGGAATATACACGATAACCTCGACAGCATTCTTCAGAGCTTCCCTGATGAGTAAAGAGCTTGAGTTGCTGTCGTAAATGCTATATCCGAGTTTAGCCATATTCGCGTCCGGCGCGCCGCAAGTGATTGAAATAAACTCCTTGCCGGGGCCGTAGCTATGGCCGATAAGAGGAAGCAAAACGATTCCTTTTTCACTAATGCCGATTGTATCCTGCCGGGTGCTCTCAAAATTGATATAAGTACCCGGACGGGTTTTACCGGCGAGCTTGTCAAAATTACCTCCCGCCATAGTTAATTACCCTCCTTTTTATTTGCAGGTATTACCTGCTTATTCTGCCAATTGTCAATAATGCCGTGCATTTCCTCAACAGTATACATATCGGTAAGCCCGAATGTTGCACCGTCAAAGGTGCTGAACGTTACGCCGAAAAGACGTAAGCAATCCCTGCGCAGCCGCTCGATTTTAAATTTCGAAGGCGCGGCCGTCGTTTCGGCTTTTTCAGTCTTAACTTCCGGCTCAAGCGCCGCCGCTGTTGTTTTTGCCATTATAAGCCTCCTATCTGCCGAGTAGCCGCCTCAAAAGCGGCCCGACTGTATATATTAAGGTCATAGACCATCATTTTTTGTGTCGGCTCGTCGTGGTACGGCCGCGGACTATCCCACGACAACGTAAGCTGCGCCGCGCCAGACGCTCCGTCGATTCGTTTTAATGACGGGTCTTTTAACCTGAACCCGCGCCCCGTATAGTTTCCATCGACATTAATCAATGGGATGACATTTCTACCACTTTGCAACGCAGTTAAAACAGATAAGCCGAGTGCATAAGCGGACGGCGTGTCTGAATGAAAGAATTTAATAAACCAAACGTAGCTTATCGCGTACGTTAATAAGGTATCGCCCCGGGACGAGATTTCAGGCGGCGGGAAATACGCGGCCGGAACAAGAAAGTCCTTAGGCGTCTCGTCATAGTATGGCGAGGGATTCCCTGCCTGTATAAGCGTGTATTTGATAGTACTCGCTATTTCCTGTTCAAGCTGCATAGCCTCACCTCACATAAAATCACTGAAATATTCGTTAATCCAGTCTTGCATTTTTGCATCAAGCAAATCCGGGAACATGTTCTCAAAAATACGCATAGCACTTTCCCAGTAATGCGCTCCTTCCACCCATTTTTGCTTAAGGACCATACCGGTTTTCGCGCCCGGCTCGTAGATAAACCGGTCGCCCTCCCAGCGTCCGGGAATAAACCGCGACTCCTCGCCTTTTTTATTGGTCCAGTGCCCGTCGTTCACGTACGCCGCATACTTTACGTTACTGCCGACTTCAAGCATCAAGCCGTTTTCGTCAAACTCCCAAACATTGTTATCGCCGCCTTTATGGAAGCTGTTGAGTAACAAGCGCGTATCCATAACCTGGCGCCTGATTATTTCGTCCTCCACAATTCGTAAAAATTCAAAGCCCATGCCTTCAAGAAAAAGAGCGAGCTCCTTCTTAACGTCACCGCCCGCCGCTTGCCGGAGCCTCACGAAAAAGGTCTGAAACTCGCTAAAATCGAAGTTGATAACCTTTTCAGCCATTACAGCGCCTCCTGTTTACTTGAACGGTGTAAGAGCACGGCTATATGGTGTTCCCGCACGCCGCGCGGAATTTCGGCGGTATATTCATAGCCGGTATTGCCGTCCACTATCTTATCGTTAAGGCGTATATCGGTCCCGGATGGGAGGACAAGCTTGATTTTCGCGTCGTATTTTGCTTGCGGCTCAGCTTGAATAACAGTAACGCCGCTTTTCGTGCTGAAATGACACGGCACCGCGGAAATATCCGGCGTTTCCGGGTATGAAAACGACGGAGAGGGGGGCAAGTTATAACCGGGCGACTTGCTTGTCTTTTGCATGTGATAAATGTCGCATTTATGGTCTAAAAGCGTCTCAAACGACATATGCCCGCCCTCCTTTACAGCTTGCGCATTTTCAATGTTATGGCGTTTCGCGGAGCCTCGGTAATGAATTCGTCAAGCAGCGGCCCGAGGTCAAGATTTTCAAGCTTTGTAGCCGTATCGGCGACGGTATAGGAATAGTCGTCGAACGACTCGCTTTTATATTCGCTTTTTCCCTCGGCCGAAGTATTGCCGTAAACCTCTGCGATAAGAATTACAGCCGTCTTGACTTCAACCGGCATATCGGGATATTTTTCGGCGTCGTCAAAACGGTTGTGCGTATAGTTAATAACATATTGTTCCGCTCGCGTAATATCAATTGCCATCTTAGTGTCGGCCCGGTCTTTGACTTTCTGTTTGTCCGTATAGTCTTTAACCTCTGCAGGTGTAACCCAAGGACGTACAGCCATAAAGAATCGCCTCCTTTACTTGGAAGCGCCGCCGCCTTCGTTTTCGCCATCGCCGCTTATAAATTGATTAGCAGTGTCATCGTCATTCTCGGAGCCGTCCGGCACGTTGTCGCCGGTTTCAGTATTTCCGTCGCTGTTTTTAGCAGCCTCAGCCTCCAGAATACGGGTCCGAATATCGTCCACACGGGTAAGCCCCTTAATGTCGATACCGTTTTGCTTTGCGTATTCCTTGAGTGCCGTTCCGGACATTGTATCGAGCGCCGTAATCGTCCCTGTGGGAGCTTTAGGCTCAGGGGCCTTAGTATTTCCCTCTATAAGCACAAAGTAGCCCGTATCGAGCGCCTGGTCAACCGTGGACGCGTCCTCAACGAAAACGTCGGGCTCTCTTTTGCTCGCGGAAACAACACCGGAATAGGAGAGTCCTTTATTTAGTCTCAAATGATACATTTTCAGCCCTCCTATTAAAGTGCTTTAAGGCCCTTGACAATAACAGTAGCGTCAAGCTCCTCAATGATGGGGTCAAAGTCGAAATGAACGACATAAAAGCGCTTATCCTGCATAATGGCTTCCTTACCCTCGACAGTTTTACGAATTTTAACGTCGTAAGTGCTTACGACAATAAGATTCTGCGGATTGGCAAGAATAATTTTGTCGTCAGGCAACGCCGGAACAGGAATGGCCGGAATGGAGACGGGATTCTCAACGCGCTTGTCGCTGATAATGCCGCCTACAGTAATGGCCTTGTCAAGAATATAGCGCTCCCATTCCTGCTGCCTGTGCGGTGACATGAGCCAGCGAAGTTTACCATTGTTGTACTTGTTAGGCATTTGCCGCAGCGCGTCGTAAAACAGGTCAATGCTCATGGCGCCGCCGCTCTTAGCGGTGCGGTCCTCGACGTGGCCACCATTCAACATCTGCTTTACCCAGCCGTCATTGACATTCAGAAAATCGTAATCGTCGTCACTGGCAGGCGTCGCTGTATCGCCGTTAATGCAAAGGTCCTCACGGTCTATACCGATTTGCTGAGTCATAAGGTCCGTTATGGTTGCCTCAAGACCCTGGCCCTCGATATTCTCGCGGAGCGTTTCCTCGGTAATTTCCCAAGGCAGGCGAACGGCAGTAGTAGCGTACTCAACCGCACCGAAGTTAGGCTTTGCACGGTAACCGTCGTCAGTGTTTTCAGTTTTCTTCCGCAGAATGCGAGACGCGATACCGATTTTATCAATTTCGCCGGATTTAGCGCGGCGGTTCTCTGTACGGACCAGTGCGCCGAGAGGTGTTGCCTCAAAGGTCATTTTCAGGAATTTAGCGGATTGTTCCGGGTTAAGCAGTCCGGAAGTTACGTCCCCTGTTACGAGTGTGCCCGCTTTCCTGATAAGAGTAGCGTTAGTAGGCATAATTATAAATCCTCCTTATTTTATAGTTTTTCAAATTAGAGAATACCGGTTAAAAAGTGTTGCTCGCCGGACTTCTCAATGCTTTGCTGCTCGCCGTTCAGGTTATTAGCGATACCACGAGCTTTAAGTAGCGGGGTAAGTGCTTTCGCGATACCTTCCTCAACCATAGCCGCAACTTCTTCCTTCGTAACCGCTTCGGCTGTGGGCTCCTGCTGTGTGCCAGATTGTGCCGAATTTGCGCCAGTGGGTTCGGCACCAGCTTCAAGAGCTTTTACGAACGGGGTAAGCGCTTTTGCAACGCTTTCCTCAACAATTGCCTGTACTTCTTCCTTTTTCAAGTCAAGTTCCTCCTTTTCGATATTTTCGGTTTCTTCCTCGTCCGCGAGCTTGTCGCGGAGCTCGGTTAACGCATTATAAGCTGCGTCAAGCTTTTCCATATTGGCGCTTGAGATTTTCTTGCCCGCCTTATTGACAGGAGCGGCTACCGTAAGCGCCTTTGCAATATTCTGGCTGGTCAGTATTTCGGTAATGATAGCAGAGAAGTCCGCCAGGGCCTCCCGGATTGACGTTTCGTCGCTCTGGAACTCATACTGGTCTGTAACCCAGTTATACCGATAAAGCATATCTTCAAGAGTATAAAAAGCATTCCAGAAGCTTGAGCCTTTCATGCTTTCCCGGTACGCGTCCGCCATTGCACCTTTTTCTACCACGTCAAGGCCGAATAAGCCGGCTAACTTTTTAAATAATCCCTTTTTATCCGTGGTGGTTTTTTCAATTTCGTCCAAAGGAACGTCCTCCTCGCTGTATTTTCCGAGTCCTCCCATTGAAAAGCCGGTAATCTCACCTTTTTGGACCGCCGACCATACGTCGGTGTTAGTTACTTCTGCGGTAATAAGCCAGGTGCCCTTTGCGACGAGTTCGTCGCCGATTTGCATATCGCATGGCGCAATATAGTTTTCAACTACCACTATGCCATCAACGGCTTCAAAACTATGCTGCAAGTCCACCTTATCACCATTTTTCGCGAACCAGTGCGCCGCCTTTTTGATTTCGTCCTCAGTCATAAAATTACCGTGAGAGTCCTCGACAAGCGGCTCGTAAACGACACCGGTAATATAGTGCGCCTCGGCGTCTACCTTGAGGATTTTGCCGAGTGTAGAGAATTGAGCGCCCCCATCTTTTGCTTTTGTAACTAAAAATTGCCGCTTATTGGCGGCTTTGTCTACGAGCGAGATAAATTGAATTTTCGCGTCGCTGATTTCGATTGCTTTCTTAATATCAGGCATTTTTCCTTTCACCTCCTTTCAAAGTCGGACGCATGACGCCGCGCCCTGCGAGATATATACGGACCACCTCCTTAAACGCAAAAAAGAACCGCGTATCTGCGGCCCTTTTAAGGGTAAGTATAAAGTTGTCATCTAGCTTATCAGATAGTTACCGCCGTCGCGCTTGCCATAACAAGCAAGCCATTCTTTTCTACGACGACATATTGAAAAGCGAGCCCGATAAGTGCATTGGCACCGGCGGATTCAGCTTTATCAAGAAGCTGGTCCAGTACGGCATACCTCGCCGCGTCGATTCCCTCGGCTTGTTTATCGAGTGCGCCTGAAAACGGTATGCCCGGATTGGTCGGAATAGCTGCTGTACCTACAATCGCACCGGCCAAGGTTTCACCGCAGACAGGAGCATTATACTTTTGGATTGGGCGCCCCTCAAATGAATACCCTGCCGTAATCGTAAAGCTCTGCATTCTTTCAAGTACCTTTTGAATGCCAAGCTCCGCTTTATTTTCTTTTTTACCGAACATTTGCGTACCTCCTATGTATTTACTTTATTTTACTGGTTTATGCTATTGCCTGTCTATTCTCAATATTAGTAAAATTTGTGCTCAGCCCTTAAAAACTTTCTTGTTATGGTACTCAAGAAATTCCTTTTGCGGTCGGAATCGTTCGGGAAGCAATATGCTTTCGCCACGTAAGCCAATAAGCCATTTTTCCGTAAAGGCATCCGCATAATCATCTACCTTTTTAGATACCCGAATCGTCAAGTCGTGATCAACTGTAATCAGCCCCGAGTCAAAAGCTTTGTCATAAAAGACATTTAAGCATAGTCCGTTTTCCGGTGTTATCCGGTCATTACTGCTCCGGCAAGCTTTATACGGTTTTATATGACTCGCTACAAGCATATTAGGAAGCGTCTGCCCCGATATGCAGCACCTATACTCGTATGCCGATAATACTGCGATGCGGAAGAAATACCGCTCGCGCGTTACTTTTTTATGGTCGGTCAGGTCTGATATGCGTTTCGCTCCATTTATCGGGTCCGCGTTAAAAAGGTCAAGCCCGGTAATTTGCTCGGCCTGTGCGCTTAATTCGCCCCAGTCGTGCCGGAACTCCTCGTAAATAGCCTTATCCATCTTAGCAGTATGCCCTAAGCCAGAGGGCATACGCGGGTCAAGCGTTCTAAAGTTTTGCATTCGCGCTACCAATGAGCCGAGGGGGTATCCGATAAGCTCTGCGACTTCTTGAATCAACTTATTATTTCGATTTATTTTCGACATTGGCGTTACACAATACATCGCAAACGCTACTATAATAGCCTCCCGTGTCCATGTTTTTCTCTCCATTTTCTGTTCAACTGAATGCGCTGCCAAGTGGCGTCGTTTTCGGTCGAACTTATTCACCTCCATTTGTACACATATTTGAGCTTAAAAAAGTATCTCAATTATGTACATTTTACTACAATTAGTAAAAGAGTACAATAGAAAGTGCAAAGGAGTGATTAAAAAAATGGACAAATTTGAAATTGACAAAACAAATGGTAAAATCCAGTCTATCAGCCGTACAATCCGACTTAAGGCCGAATTATTCGACCGGCTTACCTTACTTAGCGAGGAGTCCGGTGTTTCTTTTAACAAGATTATCAATCAATGTATTATCTACGCGCTCGATAATATGGAAGACAGCCGCGAGTGAACATAAAAACGCCGCCCCTTGCCGGAACGGCGTTTTTACATATTGCGAAAACTCTTACGGGTCAAACGGAATATCCCAAAAAATCTGCCGGCCTTCGGCTTTAGCTCTCGCATTCTCTGCTGTTATTTCAGCATATAACTTATCATAATATTCCCGCTCTTCCGCAGTCAGTGGTGGATCAAACCATAACGACTCCACTGCCGTCGGTTTACCCGCTGCTGCGTCTAATGCAAACATATATATTTTTATACCTCTGTCGCTCATGCTTCTCACCCCTTTACTTATCGACTGTGGCTTTTGCGAGAAACGCTTCAAATAAACTTTCCTGTCCGGGTACGGCTGTTAAGCCTCGGCCGTTTCCGCCTGTCGCTATAAGTAGCGCCTCGTTTGTCGTATCGTAAAGTTCCACGGCATCAAATAACGACGCACACTGCGGTAAAACTTCGGAGACTTTACTATGAATTTCGATTATTGCGTCAACCGGCACCTTGCGCCCGGTTTTTGCCGCTCTAAGTATAGACCGTTCGAGAGCGGTTTCAGTCGGGACGGTCGCATATACGCCTTTTACGGTCATTCCGGCGTCTTTTGCGTCCATGATTTTCTTTGTCAATGACGCTATGCTGCCATCACCAGTCCCATCAAGCGTAACATTATAATTTCCGCTATTTGCGATACCGAGCATACGTTTAGCGAGAGCGCTGCTTTCCTCGTGCACGAACGGCGCAGCAAGGTCGTCGCCTGCCGCTACCATGTTAATATATTCGGGTAACTTCGTTTTTATGGCATCGCTGTCGAGCATAACCGCGTTTGTGGGTAAAGTTACCGCGCCGCCGTTTATCATGGTGCTCTTACCCGACGCACTGCCGCCGCCCATCATTGTAAATGTTGCTTGACCGTCTGCCGGCGTAACACCGCTAAAGGTTTCATTGATTATGCTGCGGTGAAGGGCTTCGCGCTCGGCCGTAAGATTTCCTTGGGCGTCTGTAAAAAGACTAAGAGAATCACCGGGCCGACGGTCGACGGTATCCGTATGACCGTAGTCGCTTATACTTATTATATCATCTTTTTCGGGTTTCGTATACGGGGCAATATTATCGGGAACTTCCTCAATCCCGGCTTTCGCCCTGTTCTGTGCGTCAAGCTCCTTTTCCCAGGCGTCGTCGTCATTGGCAATCGCCTGAGCCTGCAACTCGCGGCGTTCCTCTATCGATAAGCCTAAAATATCCTCGGATACAATCGGCTGAGATATGCAATGGCAATTTACCCGCTCACCAGGCGGAAGTTCACTGGCATCCCTCGGATACAATGGGTAATATATTATGCCGTCCGCACCTTCCAAACGAAAAACGGCGGCAGTCGGAACACGTTGCCCGCTCATAGCAACATGATTCTCGCGAGGTGTGTTACGATATGAGCCCGTGTGTATCCATTCCTTTTCCTCTACGGCGGGGCTTTGAATAAAAGACTCCTGCTGTGCGACAGAATGTGCCGTCAGCGTCTCCGTTATCGCTACGCGCCGGGCTTTATAATACTCGTCACGGATACCGCTGTCAAGAATCGCCTTCGTAAATTCGGCTACGCCCTGGCCTTCCCGGAGACCCGTTACGAGGATTTTTTGTATCTCCTCATGTGATGTAAGCTTCATCAGTCCGCTCAGCTCTGTGCTCCACGATTCTGCCCATGCGGTTGTCCGTTTAGTTATATCCGCAACAGCGGCCTCGTTATCAATCTGTACGTTTACAGCCTTGGTAACGCTCGCCGCCGCAAGCTCCGGGTCACTCAATGCGATATAGCCCGCCGTGAGTTTCGGTATTATGGTCGTAAACTCCTCAAGAAATATTTTACGGAGTTTTTCGTCAATAGTATCACCGAGCCTATTCTCGTCCCAGGCGGCCGCAAATGCCGTAAGGTTATCAGCCTGCTCCGCGGCGTCAATAATATACTTCGTTTCTTTTTTCAGCGCCCGAGCAACACGGTCCTCAAGCGTTGCGATTTCTTTTACCGTATCCTCAACATCAATAAAGCCGGCTTCGTCGAGAGTATCCTCAAGGTCGCCGTCCGCTTTTTCAATATATGCGTCAATCGCTTTTATAAGTGCTCCGCAACCGCAAATCATGTTACCGCCCCCAGTCTGGTAAGAACGTCACGGACCTCCTTCATCACGGCAACAACTGCGTCGTTATTGTCGGCCGCCGCTTTTTGTATCTGCTTCGTAAGCTGTGTACTTAAACCTGCAGGAGGCGCGATTTCCGAAGGGGTCATAACGCTTTTAAGGTATTGAAGCGGCGTATCTCCCCAGTCTCCGGTATAGTCTTCTGAGATTTCACCCATAAGCGAGTAAGTTATCTCTTTCGCCTTATTCGGCGTAAGGCCGCCGGCCCGTTCCGTTACGTTAAGGATTTTAGCAAGGTCGTCGGGATTCGTAATATCGGGCTCAAGAAAATAAGCCTCGACATATTGAAACTGGTACCCGTTAAGAAGCTTATTGTTGATGGCCCATGCGATACTGCGGCGCTCCGGTTGGAAGAGCTGCTTTTCCGTAACTTCCATAGCCGTCTGCGCGGTCGCCCGGTTAAAGTCGGTCGTATATCCGACGTAAAGGTCAGGAAGTTGGAAGGATGATTGCACCTTTCGCCGGTTGTTATCAAGATAATCTTGAAACAATTCATCTTTTTGCAAAATCGACGCCAGGTCCTTGATCTCAATTTCCGGCTGCTTATCGTCGGTTAGAGCTGTACTGTTATCAGCGTTTTCAGCCTCAAGTATAATGAAGGCGTGCTGGCCTTTTTCGCCTTTTATGTCGTTCATATACTGCTGGAGCTTAGAAAAGCTGTCTTCCGTCAGCGTGCCTCCCTTAATCATAATAAGAAGGGGGGTATGCCGGCCTTCCTCGAAATACCGGTTATTCAGATTCTCGGCTTTACGGCTTCCGTCTACTCCGAGTACCTGGCCTATCCAGCGTACTTCCCCGTATGTCTCCGTACCGATAGCAAACTCAAGAATTTCATTTGCCTGCTTATCAAGGTCCAGCGTCTCGCCGTCTTTCAGGTAATCGCCGGTAGCTTTATTCATTATACGCGGGTCGCCGATTTCTTTAAAGTAAACGACCTTGCCGCTGATTTCCTGCTTATACTTACAGAATTTACGCGGCCGCTTTTCAATACGGGGCGTATAAATTTTGGCGCTGGGTTCCGAGACATTAGCCGGGATTTTAGGCTTGCGCCGCGACCGAGGACGTTTTTCCGTATCTGTCCAAAAGGTATACTCTATTTCAATGTAGGGTTCAAGCGGCGTAGTCTTGCGGATTGATGGCGTATCCTTAATAAATTCAACCCCCGTAACCTCGCCGGCAAGATTACGCATAACCTCGATATATGATACGCCGTAAGTCTCTCGTGCCTCGATAGCGTCCTCAAATATTTCCTTCGTGTCCATATCCATATTAAGGAGCTCGATTATTTCCTCGGCGCGCGTAAATTCGTCTATCATCTCTGGCGTTTCCTCGGGATAATCCTCTTTATAACGGACGCCGATACCGAAGCCGGCTATATTGTTCTTGTAGGCCCTGATGCATTGTGGCAGTATGGAAGATTGCGACACCATCACCTTTAAGCCGCGTTGATCTACGGACGGAGTAGCCCAAATTGAGGCATTGCTTTGTCCCGATACCTGTGTTGGTTTATCGGCCTTAGTTATCGGCGCTGTAGCCGCTTTAATAATATGCGTCGCTATGCGCCCCATTTTATTGCCCATTGTTTGGCTTTCCTCCTTCCTATAAAGAGCCGTTCGACCGGTCAGCGTTCCTGGACGCGACGTTTTCAGTCGAACATTTTCCTTGCTTTCGTGCGTACCGCACATTATTTCTTTATCCGTACCGGTAAACATAGCAAGAGAATGCAGTCTGCTTCATCAGGTGACGCACCGCCTAAGTTGCCGATACCGCTAACGCGCTTCTTGTATTCCTCCTTGCTTTCTACCTTTATTTTGCTATTCGAGGTCAACTCGTATTTTCTGGTAGATAACTGGCCGATAAGGTCGTCGTCGTCCGGTAAGATAAGTTCAACCGGCTTTTCGGTCCCGTCCTCGTCATGCGGCATAAGCAGCTTTTTAACAATGCCCATCATATAGGACGTGCTGTCATGATAGTGCTTATGCTTTATCCGGGCTCCAAAATTAACAGGGAATATCTCAAGCCAGCGAAAACGCTCGGGGTCATGCTTTTTAATCTGCCTAAGCCTGTCAACCACTCCGCCCCCGAGTCCGCCGTCGTCAACCTTCACCGGGATTTTTTCGGTATAGCCGTATTGCTCAATCAGGCTTTCGCCAAGAATAATAATATCGTCGGCCGTTTTCATAAGGTCTTGCCCGTTCCGCTTTTTCAGTGGGAAAACACGCTCGTCAACCTTATACCCGATAATCGTCTTGTCGTTGCCAAAACGTGCGACGTCGCAGCCAATATGTATGCTGTCTGGCTTCTTACGTTTAACCGGCTCCGTCATAGTGGCCTTAGCTACAAGGTACAGCGGGATAAAGACGTCGTTGTCCTGCTTCGGAAATTCGCCCGCTACGCGGACGCGAAAGACATCGCTGTCTAAACCGTACATATTGATAATCTTCTCAACAAACGCCTTATCAACTCGCGAGGACTTACGGCCGTCAATATGATGTGAGGCATAAGACGCACGGTTTTTATGGTGGCTGTCGTAAAAGAATCCGCTTAGCTGCGTCGGGTTTCCGCACATTAAAAGCTTAGCGCCGGGAGTGGAGAGCGCGCCGAGTACCGGCTCAAATATCCGGTCACTTACGCCGGACGCTTCATCTATAATATAGAGAACGTTATCGGCATGGAAGCCTTGCAAGGCGTCCGGCTTAGTCGCGGTACGTGCAACCGCAAACCATTCTTCGGGATAACCTTTAAGATAGATTTTCTCACGAGTCCATACAAACTCTTGCTCAAGCGCCGGATTATGCCGCAGCCATTTACTTATCTCGGCCCAAAGTATATCAAATAACTGGTGCTGTGTCGGAGCGGTGCACGGGATTTTAGGAAACGGCCGAGTCGCCATAAACCATATAGCCGTCCAGGCTTCGACCGCGCTTTTACCGACGCCGTGCCCTGACCGTACGCTCGTCATGGAATTATCCGCGACCGATTGAAGGACTGCTGCCTGCTCGGCGTCCGGCGTCACATGTAGAATATCCTCTACAAAGTAAACCGGCCGGTCAGCGTAATATAAAATAGCATCGGAGCTTATCATTTCTCGTCAGCCTCCTTCCGCTTCGCATAGGCGTCCATAATCGTATCGGCCAAAGAAGTAGCCTTACCTTTATCGCCGTTTCCGTCGAGGTAGCCGAGGTATTTACCAAGAAGCTCCATAGCCTTCAGCTTGTCATACGTCTTAACCTCCATGCCTGCCGAACCCGACTTTATACTCGATATGGCCGAACGCTTTTCAACCGGGAGCTTTTCGGTTGCCTTGAATTTGACAGACTGAAAAAGGCCGTCGCTTTCAGACTCTACGACTTCCGCAAAATCCGAGCCGTTCGCAAACGCGATAGCAGCGAGCTCCTGTATGATTCTTTCCTGTGAGATTTCAAGCTTATCCCGTATTTTCTCCTGCCTTGCCTGAATTTCGGCTTGGATTTGAGGTTTTTTAAGGTTTTCCGCCCCAATCCACGGGGCAGTTTTTTTGGAATACCCGGCTCTAATTGCGGCTTGGGCGGCGTTTAAGTCAACCAGATATTCAGTTATAAAGAGCTTTTGCTTATCTGTTAACTTAGCCACAATCACCGCCTCCCTTGTATAATCACTGCCGATAATTAACATAAGTCAAGCGCCAGCCGGGATAACCCTAACCAGCGCTCAGCTTCTAAAGTTTGATATTGAAATGCTCTTGCATTCCAAAATCTCATTTTATATAATATCGCAATAGCTACGTGAATTAGAGCGCTTTCGACGAAATTTCTTTTAAAGCTCTTTTATGTAGCGTCATGGTCCAGCGGAAAGTAATATTAAGTCGCACCGCGATTTCCTCCCATTTAAGATAGTTGAGATACCGTAATTCAAGTAAAGTCTTATGTGTCGGGTCATCTACAAGCTCCTGAATCGCAAACCCGATTTCCCGTTGTGTCTCGACAAGCTCCCAAATCTCGTCTTTAAGTTCGTTTTGAAGGTCAACGATGTTACATACGCTTGTTTCAACGAGCTTTGACGGCCCCGAGCCTCCTGATGGCATGTCGTTAATCGGAGCTGTGATGGATTCGGCGAGTTGACGCCAAGACTCAATACGTTCACGTTTCGCCGTGATACGCTCATTGGTCCGATACGCCCGATTCAAAAATGCTTTCGGGTCCCTGGATATATTCGTTAATTGTTTTTTTGCCAGTCTCACGCTGCAAGTACCTCCTTTATTCTCGCCCTCAATGCTTCTATTAAAGCTTCCTGCGTTTGCTCTTTTCCGGCCAGTACGACATTAAGAATATATGAGTCGAGAGTGCCGGCCGTTAGGATATGATGAATCAACACCGTTTCATTTTGCCCCATACGGTGGAGCCTCTTATTTGCCTGCTGGTACAGCTCCAGGCTCCAAGTCAGGTTATACCAAATTGCTATGTGACCGCCGAATTGAAGATTAAGCCCATGCCCCGCGCTTGCCGGGTGTGCCAGCAATATAGGAATATCCCCGTCATTCCATTTTGCGACCGCAGTATCCTCTTTCACGTCAACAGCCTGCGGGAATCGGGCGAGTATTTTATTGCGTTCATGCTTATAGGCATAAAAGACTAAAACCGGCTGGCCGTTAGCCTCCTCGATCAACTGCTCAAGCTTATTAAGTTTTTCATCATGAAAATCCTTAACGCCGCCATTTTCGTCATATACAGAGCCACCGCTTAACTGCAAGAGCTTATTTGTCAATATGCCCGCCGTGCCCGCGTCGATATCGCCATCGGAGAATGGCAGCAGCATATCGCGCTCAAGCTGCCGGTATTGCTCCATAACCTTTAACGGCAATTCCACCTCATGCTGAATAGTTAGCCGCTCGGGAAGCTGTAAATAATCCGAGGTTTTCATGCTTATACAAACGCCGTCAAGCCGCTTGTAAATTTCCTCCTCGGCTCCGTCCTTTATCTTCCATGAAAAAATCGTCGTCGCGTTCCGCTTGTCGGGAAGAAAATACTTCTCACGGTATCCGGTTATCGTTTTGCCTAAAGCCTTCCCCTCGTCAAGTAAATAGACCTGCGCCCATAAATCAAGCAGGCCGTTCGGCGACGGGGTGCCGGTTAAACCGACGATTCGCTTTATATACTTACGGACTTTTTTCAATTCCCTGAAACGAATCGCTTTACTTGATTTAAACGACGAAAGCTCGTCAATCACAACCATATCGAAAGGCCAGCGCTTGCGGTATAAGTTCACAAGCCACGGAACGTTCTCGCGGTTAATGATATAAATTTCGGCATCAGCAGAAAGAGCGGCCGCCCGTTCCTTTTCTGTGCCGATTACTAAAGAAGCCTTTAAGCCTTTGAGGTTATCCCACTTCTTTAATTCGACCGGCCATGTTTCTTTAGCCGGCTTCAATGGCGCTATAACCAGTACCTTAACGACGTCAAAATAATCCCGCGCTAGTTTTTCTATTGCCGACAAGGTTATCGCCGTTTTGCCCATGCCCATATCTAAAAAGAGGCCGGCCTCTGGATTTTCTAAAATAAACTGCTCTGCGTAATCCTGATAATAATAAGGCTCATATCTCATAACCTAAACTCCTTAATCTGAAAAGTAATTCCTGCTTATCGCTTATCCTCCATACTTCAAAGCCAAAGGACCGTAATAAATCGGCCATTTTTCTTTGCCTCGGACTCAAACCGTCTTTTTCGCCAGGCCGCTTCACCTCGATAAATACGACACGCGCCCCAGGAAATAAACAAATGCGGTCAGGCACCCCCAGACAACCGGGGCTTACCCACTTAAAAGCTCGGCCGCCGCATAATTTTATGCATTTACATACGGTTTTCTCGAATGAACTTTCTAACATAAAAGCACCTCCTGAAATTAGTAAAAGTAGCACTTGTAGCAGATTTTCGCTTCCCTATAACATAAATGTTGTTTAGATAGGATTTGAGAGGGTAAAATAAGTCATTTCTTCTCTAAATTCTCATTTTTATATACTCTATATAGAATAAGTGCTACATCTGCTACAAAGTGAGAAAAAGCCTTATTTTACTTGACTTTTTTGAGCAGCACTTTGTGTAGCACTTCATTTTGGAGTGCTACAAGTGCTACTTTTCCCGAGTAGCACTTGTAGCAGAGTAGCACTTCGCTTTTATGGAGTGCTACATCCTTATCAAGGGCTTTTTCCTCAATCCAGCTCCTCATAAATACGCATAAAAGCGCGCTGTCGGCCGTATAACTTTCCGCAATCGGCGGAGCTCCGGCTTTTCCAGCCTGGCAGCCTTCTCAATATTCCGTTAAGCTCCCGAGCCTGTGCCTGCGTAAAAGTTTTCGGGTCGCCCTTAAAAAGCTCTTGCCAAATTTCTATCGCGCAAACCCGGTCTCTCTGCATCGTCCCTTTTTCCTCACTTCCGAAGCCGCCGCTTAAGTACATAAGCCTGTTTTCAAGGTCCCGGTTTTCCCAGTCAGGAGGCAATAAAGTTTCAAGGTACTTCTCTATCAAGCCTTGTTTGCCGTTAAGCTCCGTATGCTCCGCTTGTACCTGCTTCGCCAGAGCCTCGGCCACTTCGCTAAGGTGCCATGATTCGCCCGCTTGATAGCGCACGACGATTTCCGCCCATATCTGGTCCACGATTTCGTCGGTCAGTCCGTCCGCCAATTCTCGTCCTTTATCCGTAACGGCCACGGGCCAGAAACGGCGGCCGCCTGTCGGGTCTCTTAAAAATTCGTCGTCGTTCGTACTTCCGAAAAAAGCGCATTGCCTCGGGTGCTCCTGCGTGCGGCGAGCATACGCCGCGCGATAGCTGTCCGACTGTTTGGAAACAAACTGCTTTATTTGCTCAAGGTCGGCCTTACGGGTAGCAGCCATTTCGCCCATTTCTATAATCCAGTAGCCTTGTAGCTGTTCGTACGCGTCCTTACCCGTTAAGGTATAAAGCGAATCTGAAAACCATTGTTTTCCGAGCTTGGCAAGCGTCGTCGATTTCCTACACCCTTGCGGACCGACGAGCGTTAATATATGGTCGTGCTTGCACCCAGGCCGCATGATACGGGCAACCGCCCCGATAAGTGCCTTACGCGTAACCTCCCGCGTATAAACGGTATCCGCTGCGTCAAGGTAGTCGATAAACAGTGTATCCGCCCGTTTCTGGCCGTCCCAAACGAGCGAATTAAGATATTCCCTTACCGGGTGCCGTTTCGTTTGCAGCATAGCAAGTTCCACGGCGTCGCGGATTTTAACGGCGCTGTCAATATCGTATTTCTTTTCAAGGTGGCGCCTGAGTCCCGCATCGTCCGAGTCGGACCAACTATCGGAAGCCCTGTGCCCAAAAGCCTGCCACGGCAAATCACCGTAAACGACCGGGCGTTCCCTAAATTCGTCATAATGATAGTTGCCTCGAAGCTCGGGGTCGTTCAGCATAATAATCAGCGCGTTATCGATAGTAGCTTCAATTTTCCCTTTTGGCGTCATAGTCAGCTTTTCCAGCCATTCGGTATCTTCGTCGTCGTCAAAAGCCGCAGCCACTTCCGAGAGCCGCCGCAAGGCTAATTCCTTTCGGACGTTCGCGTCGTCAACGGCAAGCTCCGACATGGCCGTATATGATGGCATACGGTTAACCGGCGTGCCGGGCGTAATATTGTCGTCCTGGTCTCCGAATAGATGAAGCCGTACCAGGTCGAACGAATTACACAGCCTGCCGCATATGGGGTCCGTTGCGTGATGCGAGTACGCAAATTTCCCGTTTTCGTATATTACCAGACCGGCGCTTGAGTCTGCTGGTATATAACTGTACCGGTCTTCCATGAGGCTCGGCTCGTATACTTCGGGAAGAAACAGCTCGACTGCTTCCTCAATAGGGTAAACGCGGCAAAACGCCCCGACAACGCCGGGCTTCTCAGTAGGATCCCCCTGCTTTTTCGCGAGGCGTTGCATTATTCCGGCCTTACGGCTGGATACGGGCCATTGCGTGGTATCGCGCCAGTCCGTATATTTCTTTAGCTCATCGTCTACGTTAAGCCAGGGGGCGTCGCTGATTTCGTAGCGGTAATCCGCATCAAGCGGCGTAGAAGGCCAATACATTAAACGGTGCGATTCGTAAGTGGTATCATCGCACATATCAATACCAATATCGCCCGCGACACGCCGCGAGAGAGCGGCGTATTCGTCAGGCGATACTTTACGCGAAAGAGGCATTACGAGCCTTAGCCTTTGAGAACCAGGCGTATGGCTGTGCGTGCTGTATAGCACCGCCGCGCAGCCGATGACAAGCTCGACGGTAGGCCAGGGGTCGTCACCAGGGGGAACGGAGTCAATGTCGAGCGTAAGAAGCCTGCGGTTCATAATCGCCTCAGCCTTACGGCGGCCGCCTTTCAGCGTTCCACCGACAAAACCGCCGACATCCTTAATCTCATCTTTTTTAGCCCGGGGCATTGAAATATATTCGTCTTGCGTCTCTGGAGTGCGGGTAGTCGTAGCAAGACGCGTTGCAAGCTCGGACCAAAGTATTTCTTTATTTTGCCAGTTAAGCGACCGCCGGGATTTTCCTACGGCGATAGTAACGGGTCCGTCGTGTTTAAGCGCTGTACTTGTCATAGTGCGCCCGCCCTTGTAACGACCTTTGTTATACCCGCGTTTTTAATCATTCTGTCACAAATATTACACGGCGCGGGGTCAACCTCAAGATCGGTGGTCGCAAGATACAAAGTACCGCCCTGCATATCCTTCCTTGCGGCACAGGTAATCGCGTTTTGCTCCGCGTGTACCGCGACGCATGAGCCATATTGGCTGCCGTGCCCCGCAGCGTGCGGATCAAGCGGGGTAGGGTGTTCGCGGCAATAACATTTTCCGGCGTCGCAGCAGTTAGGCTCGCCGCGTGGCGCCCCGTTATATCCAGTCGCCACGATAATATCATTATTCACGATTACGGCGCCATACTGCCGGCGTAAACAAGTAGACCTGACGGCTATGGTTTCCGCGATTTTTAAGTAGTATTGGTCTTTGCCTATACGCATTTCTATCACCAACTTTCTAAAGCCAAAAGCCTTCTTTCTTAACTTTGGTTTTTAAGTTATTTTTAAATTGACTATCCCAATTAAAACTGTCAATTATAGCGTTAATATCATTATTGTTTTGGAGCATTATTTGTGATAAAAGTGCCGTTAAAAATTCAACAGGGACGATGCAAGCCATTGTCGTAACACAGCAATGTCCCGAATGAATATAAAGCGTACCATCTTGCTTATCATAGATAGTTAGAATATCGCCGCCATTATTTCCGCAAGTTGAGATAATCCCATTAAAACTATCCTGCTTTTTTAGTCTCTTTTTTATTAAGCGTTTATTCATGTCTTTTCACCGTCCCGTGCTTCCGAAATTGCCCGTGCCGCGTGTGTCGGACGTTTCATAAGAAAAATCAGCTATCACCACGGGCATTATAATAAGCTGTCCGATACGTTCGCCGGTTTCGATAAGGTAACTGTTCAAACCGAGATTGCTTACAATGGCATGGCACTCGCCCGTATAACCCGGGTCGATAGGGGGCACATGACAGACGATACCGCGGTTGCTTAAGCTGGTCCTCGGAAAAACGTATCCCGCATATCCGGGCGGTATCTCAATTCCGAAGCCAAGCGGAATTTTTAACACCTGCCCTGGTTTTATGAAGCAAGTCATAGAGGAAAACACGTCGGCGCCTGCATCGTTATCGTATGCCCGCCTCGGCATCCGTTCGGGCGGCGCGCCATAGTCAATCAATTTTATTTTCATTTTCAACACCTTCTTTCAAGTCCGTTTCGGAACATTTCAACGCCCCGAGAATATATGAGGCTGGCTGGCGCCTTATCTTGCGAGAGGAAATGGGGCAGCCTCGCCCGTTTCATTCATGGGCGCCAGGTCAAGCGCCAGGGATACCAGTAACGCGGCATTTACGCGCTGAAGCTCGTCGTTTTTCAAGGTACAAACAAAGTCGCCGATACGGTTCTTTGAGATTGATGTAATCTGTTCGCATAAGGCGATACTTTCTCGGTTAGTGCTCCGAATAATAACATGTGTAGGAAGGTTGGTTTTCGGTTGCGTCGTGAGATATACCACTTCAATAGTTGGGCTATAATTGTTAGCCAAATCGTTTGATACGATAATAGCCGGTCGTCCTGCGCGCTGTTCGCTGCCTTCGGTCGAATAAGCTGCAATATAATAAACATCGCCTCTATAAAATTTAGCCATTGGCAGTCACCTCCTTTAAAAGCGGATAATCGAGTCCAATGATTTCGGACGGCGTTGCTCCAAGATATAGAGAGTTATTACAACTCATTTTTCCCTCGGGGCAAACGCCTCTCATGCAAAACGGCCCGGTGTCCTCAAACACTGCCGGGCAAAACTTCTCAAACTGCTCCCAAATACGGAGCATGACGTAACGAGTTTCGTCAGTATTGCGCCGACAAGTCCGCTGGGTTATCATGTGCTTCCATTGATAGGGCGTCGCGCTGATAATAAGGATATTTCTAAGTCCCTGCGGAGCCATATATCCGGCCGCGTCGTTGTCAATACCCGAAGCGACAAAACGGTCATACGCTGCCATCACCTCATAGCATATACCAAGATACGGGTTGATAGATTGCGCACCTTTTGCTAAAATGGAATACGGGACTACGAAGTCAGCCTCGCCGGAATAATCGCTGTACTGGAGCGACGCCGACATAAACTTGACTTCGTTCTGGTGCCGGGTAATCTGCGCTAGAAAGCGCCGGCTCGCGCCAACGACCACGACGTTAATAACGCCGAACTTCTGTATTGTCGGGTGCGGGAGACTCGCCATAGCGCTGGCGGTTTCCGTTTTATAGTCCTTCTCATACAAGGCTATAAAGTCGTCCATGTTCTTTATCTGGTGGCCGCGCTGCGTTAGCCGCGCAGCGCAGACCATCATTTTTTCGGATTCAATAGCGGCCTCGGGATTGAGGACCTTAATTTCGATTTTATCCATTATCAAGCTCCTCCCCGTCATAAGCAGCGTCTGGGCCTTCGCCAAATTCTTCCGCGCATCTTTTAGAATCCGGTAAAAGGTACATGCAAGCGCTGCCTGATACAGAACATTCCCAACCGTGGTGCTCATCTGTTGGTATTGCAGCTTTACAAGCCATTATCAAAGTCCTCCTCCACTAAAGCCCGCAGCAAAAGCAGGTAGTTAATGCTGTCAGTGATTTTTTCGATCCACCGAGCCATATCAGCAGAGCCGTTCTTGCACATGCCGTTAAGGGACGCAAGGTGCTTCGAAAGCATACCCCAGAGCGCTTGCTCTGGCGTGGTATCCTGCTCAGCGGCCGCGTCCTTAAAATGGTCGAGGCGGTCGGCACTAAGCGAGTATTCTTTTCCTTTTTCCGCCAGAACGACGAGGCTATGTTCAACCTGATTATTTACGATTTCATTAAAACGGTCTATTCGCATTTGCGGTCCCCCTTAATCCTGAACTTCATTCGGCACTCCAATATCAGATATCACAACTTCGGAAAATCCATCTGAAATGACTGCCTTGCACATAGGGTTATAATACTTTCTCAAAAAATCAATTACCGGTTTGCATACCTCTTCAAATTCCTTCGATTTTTCATCCATCTTGCTTTCCCTCCTTATCTTTCCAAATATTAAATACATCAGAGTCTTTTCGTTTATGTGCCGCAACGTGTATCCCATCTTTAAATGACGTTACAAAACAATAACTTCTTCCGTCGTCGGATACCCGCCCCATTGCTATAACGGCTTCGATATAATTGAGACATTCAGTCATAGGCAAGTCGGTAGCATTGCGGATTATAATACTTTCTTTATAGTCCATAGGCTTAATCCTTTCGATAATAATCGCATTCGTAAGCGTCGGCACTAAGTGAGTATTCTTTTACTTTTTCTGCCAGAACGACAAGGCTATGTTCAACCTGATTATTCACAAAACGGTCTATCCGCATTTAGTTTCCTCCTTTCCAAGAAATAAGAAACGTGTATCAACCGGTACAGCAAGCGCAGTGCTTACGGGTGCCTGGTCCATAGCAATAACTTCCGACACGTCAAAACCAAGCTCCTTCAAATATTCCAGGCCAAGCTTAGCGTCTTTAAAAGCTTGAAGGTTTCTAAGCACATTGGAGTAATTACTATTGACTTCTCGCTCCACACTTCTCTTTGCGTCATCAATGCGCCGGCGTTCCTCGGTCGTATCTCGAAACTCGTTATCCGCCAAAGCGTTATACAAGGCATTTTCACCTTTAATAAAGTCGTACAGACGTCCATGCAAATTTTGGTAATAGCTGACCATGTTAACGCGGTTTTCCCATTTTTCCCGCCAAGCCATTAAGAGATTATCTGCCTGCTCAAGCAAAGGCTTAATTTCTGACGCAAGTGCCGCTAAACCAAGTTCAGCGTGAAGGGCCGCCGTATGATCCTCAAGGGCTTTAATATATTGCTCCGAAACGGCAAGCAGTGCGTCTTTTTGCTTGCCTTCAACCCATTTAATAAGCTGCTTTTTTGTCATAATAATCAATCCTTTCGATAATATTCACATTCGTAAGCGTCGGCCCCGAGCGGTAGCCCACGCTCCCATTCAACAGGTATCGACATAAGCGCGCCAATTTCCTTCGCCGAGCTAACGCCCTCGGGCACCTCGCAAATAACCTCGTCATGCACGTGGAAGACAACGGGGAAGCCGTTTTCCTCAAGCCTGGTAATCGCAATGGCGAGACAGTCACGAGCGACCGCCTGAACAATATTTTCAACGAGCTTCGGGCCATACGATTCAATCCGTCCCCAGTTTCCCGAGCTTTGGAGCATACCCTCGTATGTAATTTGCTCGTTAATAACGGCAGGCTTAACATATGAGAGCTCGCGGCCGCTCGGCAATCGCAAGCGGAGTAGCGGCCCTTGCTTGCGGAATCTTATGCCGTGTGAAAGATTGGTCGGCGCTTGCGTTACAATCGTTTCTTTCGCGGCAGCGTCGGTATCCCACCAAAATTTTGTAATGGCTCTGTTTGCCGCGCGCCAGCTATTTACCAAAGGTTTTAGCTCCGGCTCGGTCAATCCCATATTGAGAGCGCCCATTGACTTAAGAGCGCCAACACTTCCACCGTAACCGAGCGCGAGTTCCGCGATTTTTCCTTTTTGCCGCATGGGGTCACCCTTTTTAACGCTGCCAAGCGGTAAGTGAAACATCTGCTCGGCGCTGGCCTCGTAGATTTTCCCATGCGTATTGAAAACGTCTAAACGCCATTGTTCTCCGGCAAGCCAGGCGATAACCCGCGCCTCAATAGCGCTAAAGTCAGCCACGATAAACCGATAGCCGCGCCGCGGTATAAAAGCCGTACGTATAAGTTGCGAGAGCGTGCCTGATATATCGTCAAACAGGAGCTCAAGAGTTTCAAGGTCTCCTGCGGCGACAAGCTGCCGCGCAGTATCGAGGTCACGGTCGGGCATTTTATTTTGAGGAAGGTTTTGCATTTGCACCAAGCGCCCGGCCCAGCGCCCCGTACGACTCGCGCCGTAAAACTGCGTTAGCCCACGGATTCGATTGTCGGCGCACGCTGTACGAAGCATGGCATTATACTTTTCTGTCGAGGTTTTCGCGAGCCCGGCTCGAATGTCGAGCATTTCGTTTACGTCGTCGTTGTCCGCTTCGTCTCTGATGGCTCCGATTTTATCTTTTCGGAGACTTTCCACCTCGACTCCCGCGGTCTCCTCAATCCAGTCCTTAAGT